>SWBW01005160.1_pt2 | contig 19169 bp, 14 predicted proteins | sample 4693041 | NCBI WGS metagenome assembly SWBW01 (sample SAMN10267271, study PRJNA491770) | bioreactor metagenome | isolation source: DHS bioreactor inoculated with marine methane seep sediment | place: Japan: Omine Ridge, Nankai Trough | collected 2006-05-06 | reverse complement strand
CGCTCATTTGATGTTGGAACAATAGGTATTTCATAAAGTTTTTCCTTATCCTTTTTTATAATCTCAAGGTTTAAAAACTGGAGCAGTTTATCAACTTCTTCAACTGGCTGTGAGCATAATTGCTCATGATTCAGGAGATAAAAATTATTCGCAAGTAGATTTTTTCCTGTTTCAATAGCATATTGATTGGCCTTGATCCAGAAATCCAATTGTTTGATTGCAAGTTCGCTTTGGTTATCATGTCCAGTAACTTCAATATTGAAATGTGGACCCCAGTTAATGAGTTGCTGCCTGTTTTTGCTGAAGGCCATATCAAGGCCATTTCTGATAACGTGTATATATTTAAGATCAGGAAAAATGGTGGCTAATTCGGGTAGGTACATATAGGTGTTGGGCTCTTTCCACCCCCAAAGCATGTTTTGTTGCTTTTTGCTGCGGTTAATGCTAAAAAGTAATTTTAAATTGAATTTTAGCCGGCTGCTATAACACGGATTTGTATAGCTGGCCCTGAGAATGTCTGCTTTATCTTGTAACGTTAAGTAGGCATTTGTCATGTATTTCTGAAAAAGCGCTATACGTTTCATTTTTACTTCCTCTGTGGCTTTTTCATACCATCCAGGGTTTTTAAACAGGCTTGTAAATAACAAATTATCATTTGGGCCATTGAGGTTGTTACCCATGTAAATACCCGATTTGATTAGAATGCCAGCAACCGCACGTGTACCGCTGCCCCCTAAAGCCCCAATTGCAATAACCATTATTCTGTTGATTTAAAGAAGTGCTTATTCAGGAATGAATATAGATGCAGTCCGATGAAATGTGGAATTGATTCATAAAAGTATTCTACAACCGTTTCACCGCCAAATTCGCGTTTAAAAGCTTCAATTCTATGTTGATCTCTTTTCTTTGTATGGTGAGCGGTACCTCCCAGATCGTATGCTGTGATATGTTGATTCTTAAAATAGATCATGTCCTGGAAGTGTAAAAATCGATTGGCCCAACCTATTAGCGCTTTATTCGCGTTCTTTTCAAGCCTTCTGGAAGCCGAATTAATCAGCCTTGCTTTCGCACCTTCTGGATAGATCAGGTAGGCATGCATTACCAGAGGCCTATCATCGATTGTCGCTTTTGTAATAACCAGGTTATTAAGCCTTATAAAACTATCATAGGAAAGCAATCCCTGACCTTTTTTTAAGGCGAATTTGTTGTAAAAGGAAATAAAGTTTTGCTTATTCTCTTCTGTGCTGAATTCAATGTGTTCATTAAATGCCCTTCTGATCTCATTTCGCGTTTTCGATTTAAAGTTAGAAAAAACTGTTTCCATTTGCATATCCAGATCCACAATCAGCGTAAAGCGGCGTTTTTTAATAAATAGCGGGTTGTAAACGCCCGTTTGCATATAGCTGTAGCTTACTAATTTGTAAAAATCCAGCCAATATAATTTGGGAGCAAAAAGCTTATGCTTGATTTTGATTTTTCCTTTGTAAGTATCGTACTCTATCAAGCGAAATATAGTTTTTAATGCTTTTTATTTATTTTTTCTATGGTGCTTTCGTTTTTTTTCCAGATTAATAAAAATGAGTCTTCCTTTAGTATCATTTCCATTTCATCGACCGTGTAAACCTCCCATACGATCTTTCTGCTTATGAATTTTTCGGCTTTCTTTACCAGTTTCTGGATATATTTCTCATCCAGGCTATTTCCTATAAGTAACAGGTGTATTGATTGTGAATCAATCCCTTTGGCAATATCGCCGGTTAAATAAACCAGTTTGAGTTCACCGGTTTGCAATGCTATTTTTTCAATGATTCGGTCTATTCCAATAAACTTTTTAAGAATGCTATTGATGTCATTATATAAGGGATGATGGATATTGGCCCGGTAAAACTTCTTGTTACCCTGGTATGAAGTGAGCAATAGCTCTGCATTTTCTAGCCTATTAAGCTCTATCCTGATAGAGTTTGTTGAATCTCCAAATTCTGATTCAAGTTTTCTTAAATAGCTTGTGGTTTCCTGGTTTAGAAAAAATTTAAGGAGCAACTTGACTCTGGTTTTATTTGTAATAATCTTGTCTAGCAACTGTTGTAGCTATTTTATGATTGGAAAAATAAATAGAAATGAAGTCCGTCTTTATCGCTATTGCATATGTTTTTTTTCAAGCTCTGATAGCCTGGCAAATTTCCATTTGTTAAATATGTCAACCTGAACCCCCGAGCCAATTGTAGTAGCCTTGATGTTTTTCTTAAACCTGACGGCAGATGTATTGTATTTTAGGGAAACACTGTAAAGTTTGTTTATACCTTTCTTTTTTAATGCTTTGTAAAGTTCAGAACGTAGGATGTAAGCCAGACGCTTACCCCTGAATGATTTTGAAGTATAGGCATCATATAAATACGCTTCTCCATCAAATAATTTGAATTTTGAAGACAGGAACTCAAATGTTGTGATATTCGCCCACGAAAAAGCAATAAGATGGTCGTGATACCATGCCCCCACACAAAGGTCGCCTCTGTCTAACCTATTTTGCAATCTTTCCATGCTGTCAAGTCGATCAGTGAAAGCCATAATTTCAGACATATCCTTTTCTTTCAGTTCACGAATAACTATCTCAGGGTCATCAGTACCCGGGTATTTTTCGATTGACTCATCAATAAACTCCTGGTAGACATAGTATGGGTTAACATGAACTTTAAAAAATTTGCCGGTGTTCAATAAAAGCTGCGGCAGTGAATCATACTGGAGCTTGCTAATAATAAACTTGAACCATCTATTCATTTTGCTAAAGGCCTAGAAGTTTTCGGGTTTCAGCAGGTGTATATGGTTCTCTTCCAATTACCTTGGTAAATTCTATAATGCGTTTCAGCAAATCCATGTTGGAGGCAAGGCGGCTGCGATCAGTATCGTACCAGATATTATCTTCTAGACCAATACGCACACCTCCGCCTGACAATAAAGAGAGCATATTTGCTTTTAATTGCGCATTTCCAATCCCTCCGGCAGACCAAATACTATTAGGAGGCAATTCATTTACTATAAATCCAAGGTTAAGCAGATCAGCCTGTGCTCCTGATACATTCCCTAATATGATATTAAAGTAATGAGGTGGCTTTACTATTTTTTTCTGGATTAAATACTTCGCATAATTGATCATTCCCAGGTCAAAAACTTCAAGTTCTGGTTTGATATTATTTTGCTGCATTTTTAAGGCCAGTTGTTTGATCATATCAGGACTGTTTATACTAGCTTGGTTGCTGAAGTTGAGTGAGCTTAAAGTTAAACTTGCAAAATCTGGCTTATATATTCCGTCAAGTTCCAGCACTTCCGATCTTTTTTCAAATTCAGGCCAATTGCGTCCGCTTGTCGAAATGCAAATCACTAAATCTTGGGCGCAAGACCGGATGCCGCTGATGATCTCAGCATAAATTTCTTTTTTATAACTTGGCAAGCCTGTAATTAAATCCCGTGCGTGAAGATGTACCATATTAACACCCATATCATGTGCCTCCAGCACATTTTCAATGATTTCGTTAGGTGATATAGGCACGAATTTGGTCATTCTCTTTGTCGGAATCATGCCGTTTGGCGTATAGTTAAAAATAAATTTGTTCAAATAAGTAGATATTTTTAATTTATTAAAGAAAAAGTACTCTTTAGGCAAAGCTTCGCCGCTTCAGCCACATATATAGTTGAAAATTGTTTCTGATTGAGTAAAAATTTTACTCAAAATAAAAATCGAAATTAAGAAAGTTTATCAATATGAAAAGTAGCTAAACGAAAATTATAAATTAGCCTAAAAAAAGATATACTACGATTTGAGTTCCCCATCCTCATATTTGCAATAATATCAGCTGTTATCTTTTTTCTTTAATAAACTAATGTGTTTTTTTGTGTTTGGATGAAAGGATTATAGGCAATCTTTTAACATGACTTAAAATAATTGCTATTTTTGAATAAACATATTTTTCAGACAATGATAAAGCAAGTATCCTTCTTTTTATTGTTAATTCTTATTTTATTCAGTTCATGTTCAAGACCGCTTCAGGAAACTACTTATATGTATGGAATTCAATCGGATTCGATATATCCTGATGGTCCCATTCCAGATGAATACGAGGTCAGGATAAATGACCAGTTGTACATCCAGGTGATAAGTGATGATAAGGAAAATGCCGTTTTTCTGAATCTAAATCCGGTCGACAAGATGGGCGGATCCGGAAATATGGAATTGATAACTTATATTGTTGACGAGAATGGGGATATTTATTTCTTACTGCTTGGCAAAATTCACGTAGTTGGCTATACCGTTAAAGAAATCAGGGAAATATTGCAATTGGAAGTCGACAGGTATCTGGAGAATACTTCAGTTTTTGTGAAGCTGGTAAATCGTTACATTACAATTTTAGGAGAAGTTGAAAATCCGGGACAGCATAAAATGGATAAGAGTCGTCTAAGTATCTTTGAAGCTATTGGTACCGCCGGAGACATAACTGATTGGGGACAATATAAAGCGGTAAAATTGATTCGTGAAACACCAGATGGTAAATTGGTAGCCGATATCGATCTCACAAATCCTGATCTGATAAACTCTCCATATTATTATATTTTACCGAACGACGTATTATACATATCCTTGAATGGAAAAGTGCTTGGAAATAAATTTATTTCCGTACTTCAACCCATATATTTAACTTTATCAATTATCACAACAGCCTTATTGGTTTACGGATTATTTAAATAATGCAAAAAGAAGACACACCCGTTTCAAATAATTATAATGCGACTGTAAGGGATGAAATATACCTTAAAAAGATCGCCCTGAAATACGTGAATAACTGGTATTGGTTTATTGTTTCAGTGGCATTGATGCTTTTTATCGCGTTTTTATACAATCGTTATTCGCCCACTATTTATAATATAAGCACAAGTATTTTAATCGAAAGTAAAAAGCAGGAATCGCCTTTAACAGGCACAAGCTTTTCAGACGATAATGTTTTTCAGGGGTTTGGTGCTATGGGTGTCGACAGGAATATCAATAATCAGATGGTAATTCTGAAATCAAGACCACTCATAAACAGAACTCTCAGTGAGCTTGAATACGAGGTTTCATACTATTCAGTGGGGCGCATAAAGAAAGTGGAGCGATATAATGAAGCGCCTTTCATTGTTCATTGGGATGTGGCACATCCACAAGTGACAGGTGTTGAATTTTCTTTGCAATTTCTTGATAATGGTAAAATTCAAATTACGGCTGATGACGAAAATGTGAAAGTGATCAATTACCTAACGGATCAATTGGTTAGGCAATTATCACGATTTGATATGAATAAAGAAGTTGAGGTCAGCGAATTGATACATTCAGATGATTATTCATTTCGTATTGACTTGAATCACAACATCGATTCAAGCCTTTACAGTCACTATATTTTTAAATTTGAATCAAGAAAAAACCTTATTGAAAAATATAAAAGGGGTCTTTCAGTAGGATTTCTTCAAAAAGAAACTTCCATCCTCGAAGTAAGCCTTGAAGAATACAACTTGCAAAAAGGTATTGAATTTATAAACACGCTTACTAATGCTTATCAGTCATATATCCTGGAAAAGAAAAATGAAAATGCGAACAGAGTTATCAATTTTATCAGTAACCAGCTTCAAAGTGTTTCTGATTCGCTGATGGTATCAGGTGATGAAAAGCAATCATTTCAAAAAGAAAATCAAATTTTAGATATTTCAATGCAATCACAACAACTCCTGGAACAAATCAATCAGATGGATAAAGAGAAGGTTGCGATGGAGAATAAGGACAAATATTATAAATATCTGCGAGATTATATCATCAGCAATCAGGATATTGAAACAATCATTGCACCCTCAGCCATGGGTATTGATGACCAGTTACTGAATGCATTGATTTTAGAATTAAACAGTCTGGCAATTGAAAAGTCGAGCATGACATCCGTTAGGAATACAGAGCATCCAAAATTAAAACGATTAAATGCCCAGATTGAGATTGCCAAGCGAAATTTACTCGAAAATATAAATAATATTATTTCTCAGTCTGAACGGGCACTAACTGATATGAATCAAAGGATTTGGCGTATTGAGAGCCGGGTCAGGGCATTACCTCAAACAGAAAGAGATTACATAAATATTGAGCGTAAATATCAGCTTAATAACGAAACCTATACTTTCCTTCTTCAAAAATTATCAGATGCACAAATCGCCAAAGCATCCAATTTATCTGACAGTTTTATTATCGAGGAAGCCCGGTTAAAAGAAATACCAAGCCAGGTAAAGAAAATAAGAGTGTTTATTGTTGCTTTACTTTTAGGCTTCCTATTGCCGGTAATTGTATTATTTATGATGGATTTCTTTAATTCAAAAATACTATCTGAAGCAGATATTACTGAAATCTCGAGTTATCCTGTTATTGGTCGGGTTTTTAATACAGGAAAAGATGCCAGGATGGTTTTGGATGCACCAAATTCACCGGTGGCAGAGTCGTTCAGAGCTATACGTAGCAGAATAGATTTCAACTTAAAAACAAATGAAACACCTGTTATAGCAATCACTTCATCGTTTGCTAAAGAAGGTAAGACTTATAATGCAATCAACATTGCCTCAATTTATGCATTGAATAAAAGAAAAACGGTTTTGCTTGATTTGGATTTCAGAAGATCATCCATAGCGCAAACATTTAAACTTTCATCCGAGAAGGGACTCGTCCAAAGGCTGATGGGTGAAACCAAAACCGGGGATGTCATTTTCAAATCAAAGCATTCCTATCTTGATATAATACCTGTTGGTCCGATGCCACAAAATCCGGCCGAATTACTTTCAGGCGAGCAGTTTTTATTACTCGTGCAAGAACTTAAAGAGAAGTATGAATACATTATTATCGACACATCTCCAATTGGCATGGTGGCTGATGTGTTGCAATTTTCATCACTTTTTGACACAATGCTAATTGTTGCCAGAAATAAAGTGACAAAAAAAATTGGCTTAAAATGGGTGCTTAGTGAAGTGTCTCAGTACGGTTTTAAAAATGTGGGAATTATCGTGAATAATATCCATCCAAAAGATAGGAAACTTGGCTACGGCTATGGTTACGGTCTTTATAAAATTGAACAGAACCGTAAGAAATTATTTACCTGAATTGACAGAAAATTCAAGTGCTTTGTTCCAGTTACTTAAAACAGTATAAAATCTGTAAACTGGTTTCTATTTCCAAAGGCAGGCTATAAAACTTCTACAAGAACTTGCTGATACTAATAGAATAAACTAGCCACATCACGCAGCCGGCTGTAAATATATTTGAAAATGATTTTCTTTTGACGTGGGAGCATAAAGTATGGAATGCTGCTGCCCGCCAACCCAGTAAGTAGAAGTAGCCCAAACAACAGGTTCACATTAGTCTCTATGTAGCTTAAGCTGAAAGCCATGATAATAAAAGCAATGTTTATAAAAACGGTGATTAAGGTTACCGTTATATGTACTTTGTTTATCCTGAGCAGGCAGTGGTGTAGATGACTGTTGTCAGGTGTAAATGGGGACCTTCCGTGCATAATTCGGATAAAGAATACCCTAAGTAGATCGATCATAGGAACTATTAGAATCCCGAAAGCAACAGCAGGAGCACCATAAATGTAATATTCCGACTTAAAGTTATTATACTCAATAAATTGAATGGTTGCTACCGACAAGATGGTGCCAATTATTAATGACCCCGAATCGCCCATAAAAAGTTTGTTCTTTTTGCCAAATACGTTGTAATAGAAAAAAGAAGCCAGGCTTCCGGCTAATGCGAAACAAAGTATCGAATATTGAATATAACCACTGAAATAAAACCAAGTGCCGAAAACCACAGCACTGAGAAATGCAATACCCGATGCCAAACCATCAATGCCATCAATAAAATTAAAAGCATTGATAATGATGGCAATCAGAAAGATGGTGGTGAGTACACTAAATACGTAATTAATTTCATTTATGCCAAATAAGCCCTGGAAATTTGTTATCCTGATATTCCCAAGGAAAATTAAAATAAGTGCTGCTATGATCTGTAATGCGAATTTCTTTTTTGCTGAAATAATCATAATATCATCCTTTAACCCAATAAAGAACATAATCATAATGGATGCAATTATATATTTAAGTACATCGAAGGAATAACCGTTAGTAGCTAAAATAGTGCTTAAAATGACGCCCATGAAAATGGCTACACCACCCAATGAGGCAACTTCTTTTTTGTGAATTTTGCGCTCACCAAATTTATCAACCAGGTTTTTTGCTTTTGCTATTCTCACAATAGGCGGAATGGAAAAAAGCACAATAAAACCACCTAAAAAAATGGCAAGTAATACTAGCAGTAGGTCAATATTTATTTGGTTCCAGGCCATGTATCCGGTTCGGTTATTAGCTTAGTTAATTAAGTTGGTTTCAATTGGTGTTGGTATACGCTGTAGTTAATATGAATTACAGTTTATACGCCTTGTTCGTCCCTTTGTTACGATTTGGCTATTAACAAATATATTGATGCAACAACCACACGTAATTTAGTTTCAAACAAAAAAGAATCGCTAAGAACCGAGTTTTAATATACTTGCTGGTGGATTTGATCTGCTTTTCATACTAATTGAATTTTTTGCTTGATTTTATGAAGTTAAACTAAAACTTAACTATTAAAATACAAAGTTAAAAATTATTCATTAAATCCTGATTAACAATGAAATTAATTTAAAAAATGAAGTTTTTAATAGGGTTTGTTATATCCGAACAAGTATTAAAAATAAATGTAATTCTTTATCGCACATTCTTATTGGAACAAAGTGTGCAAAATAAAAAAAGAAATATAATTAAGTAATAAGGATTCTAGGTAGGACAATACAGTGGATGTTTAACTTTGTAGAAAAATTTATAAGCCGGGTGTTAAAGAATAGAATTCTTCTTATTTGTTTTATCCTTTTTGCTAGTGTTAAAGGTTTTACCCAGGAGTCCTGGCAGGCTGTTTTACCTATTGAGTACAGTATTAAATCAACCGATTATACCGCTGGCTCTAATGAAAGGCAAATGCTTAACGCTCTTTCAATTAATAATTTAAAAAATATTTACCAGCTTCGGATACATATTCGTGCCGCTCTACTGCTGAACGTCCAGAGAGATGAACAAGGACATCTTTACGCCTACTTAAAAGTGGTTCAGAATAAAATTACGGGAGACACTTATTTTCGGGACTTTCTCATCGATACACTGCTGATGCCAAGGGTGTTTGACGGTAAATTAACCATTATGAAAAACGGCGTTCTGATTTCCGAGATGCCCATTGAAATGCTTCTTACAGGTGGCGTACTCGACCTAGAAAGTATTGAAAAATATGCGTCAAATACTGAAGAACTCACTTTTAAAGTGGTTTTGGAAAAATTCTATTACAGCGACCAGCAACTTTGGGAATTTATGAATAAGGCTAATCTGATAAACACTTACTATTCATATAATGAAGCATTGAAACTGATATTGGAACAATATGTCGGAAGTCAGATAAGTGGAAGTAATCCAAGCTCAGAAACATTTATTGCTTGGCACCATATCCATCGTGTAAACAGTTTTATCGAAAACTATCGTTTTGCAACTGATTTGAATTTGGATAACTATGATCCGTTAGGTTTTCTGGATAAATGGAAGGAATCACAAAAACTTGAAAGCAGGGCCTCAACCTTATTTTATAGAGAGTTTGAAAAAGGTAAGCGCGGCAAACTTCTTGATCGCAACATTTATGGACAAAAATATGTAGGAATTTCGCGAAATTACATTGCTTTGTCGAAAAGGCACCAGCCGAATATGGTGGCTGCATTTAACGAATTGGTTCGCATTAATCCGGAAAGGGAAGATCTCATTAGGATGACAAATGTGGCTTCATTTTATGATGTTTTTAAAATTACAGGGATACCATCGACATCCCAACTCATCTACAATAATTTTATTTCTGAAGCCGATTCTGTTTTAAAAAAGCAAGAATATTTAAATGCACTTCATTTGGTTAGAAATGCAGGTGAAATGGCTTCTTTTTTTACTGATTTGAAACACACTAAACAATATACGGAAGTTTATACAATGGCGCTAAATGGATTGATGAATTCTTTTTTGAAAGTATCTGTAATGGCGTATAAAGCCAGGAATTTTAAAATCGCAAAAAGGTACTACCAAGAGGCACAACAGATTTATGATGATAATGCCGCCTTAATTGGTGACGATTATAGCGCGAAAAATTCCTTTAAAGATTTTATTGAAAAACAGGTAGATTTAGCGGAGATCTTATTAAATGATCGTTATTTTGAAGAAGCTATTTCGTTGCTGGATCAAGCGTATAGTATTGGCGAGCAGAATAGCATAGAACTTGATAGTGTAGATTTTAATACAGCTTATCAAAAGGGTTATAGTGGAATATACCAAATGCTTGTGGATAGCGTAGAGTATTATATAAAACATGAAGATAGCAAGAATAGTCTTTCAGCCTTATTAGGTTCGGCCGCATTTGAACAATCTCATAATGCTTATTTAAAGAGAGACGAAAGAATATCGTCATATGCATATGTGCTATTTAATAGTTATTTGGAGTTAGGATTGTCTGAATTACAGAGCGCAACACCGGAAAATGCCATTAACTTTCTGTTGGAAGCACGAAGTTTAAATAATACGTTTGAGCTAAATGAAGAACAGCAGATCGATTCAGCTTTGAATAAAGCGATTGTTCCAATTATATTACAGACCATTCAGAAAGCATCTTTTGAGGTTTGGGCCAATAAAATAGATGAAGCGGGTCGATTAAAAGATGACGCGCTCCATCTTGCTAAAAGTTATGGTATCAGTAACAATGACGAAATTGATCAGGCTATTCTTTTACTTGAAAATAAAATGGCGAACCGGGCTTGTGTTGACTTGCAATATAAAACTGCAAATGCATGTAAAATTCTAGTAAATAGGGTGCAATCCGGAAAATTTGATGAAGCAAGACTCGTATTTGAGTTGGCTAAATTGCATGTAGATGAACAACCCGATTGTGTTATTAATACTACTGAAATGGATAGTTTAGCACTGCTTTACCAACCTTTATTTTCGTTTGTCGATAGCCTTGACTTGCTCTATGATGATATTGAAACAAAAGCTTTTCAGATTATTAAAAGTCGGCATGATAAAATTAAAGCCGATTTCATAGCTAATAAGTTGCGCACTTATACAATTGAAATGCCTGAATTACAGGTTCTATTGAAAGAAGAGGGAAACGTTTCAATATTTAATGAAGCCATTCAGTATTATATAAGCCAGAACGAGTATCAAAATGCTTTTTATTATCTAAATCTGCTCAGAATTCATCAGTTTGACTCAAAAGAAACAAAGGAATTCCAAAAGATCATTGGCCGCAATTTGTGCAACAATATGGTTGATAAAGTTGAATTTATTGAAACATTGACGAAAAATGATGCATGGTTTAAAACGCTTCGCGCATCATGTATTAAAAACTAAAGGTGACAACTCAATAAATCTTTATAATTTTACGAGAAATTAAAAATGTACAAATGGCAAAAAAATTATTATTGATCAGCAACTCAACAATGGCAGGTGAAGCCTATTTAGGATGGCCAAGAACCTATATTTCGGATTTTTTAAATAGTGAAGGTATTAAAAAAGTAACTTTTGTTCCCTATGCTGGAGTAGGTTTATCGGAAGAAAGCCTTGAAGCCTCTTATGACGAATATTTAAAAAGGGTCAGTGGTGTATTTGGCGAACTTGGCTTTGAAGTAGAATCGGTGCATAAAGCTACGAATCCGGTTCTGATGATAAATGAAGCGGAAGCTATTGCAGTAGGCGGGGGAAATACATTTCACCTGGTTGCAATGATGCATCAAACGGGTATTATGGATGCCATTCGTGGTAAAGCAGAACGTGGCACACCATATATGGGATGGAGTGCAGGGGCAAATGTCGCCTGTCCATCTTTAAAAACGACCAACGACATGCCAATTATTGAACCTGCCAGCTTTGACACATTAAATTTGGTGCCGTTTCAAATCAATCCACATTATCTGGATGCCAATCCCGAAGGCCACGGTGGCGAAACACGGCAGCAAAGGATTGAAGAATTTCTTGTAGTCAACAGGAATATGAAAGTGCTCGGATTACGTGAGGCAAGTATGTTGTACCTGGAGGGTAAAATATTAAAACTATTAGGCAGTCGCGATATGCGATTATTTGAGTTTGACAAAGAACCTGTTGAATACAAACCTGGCACTGATCTTGCCTTTTTGCTATAATGAATTAATAGCAATAGACTTATGAAGCAAATAATCGTATTGTTAAGTTTGGTGCTTTCAGTACTTATAACTAATGAGCAAATCATTGCACAGGAAACTGAGCTCAGCATAAAAGAAAGAAAGAAACTCGAAAAAGAGGACAAAAAGAAACAAAAAGAAGCTTCTCAATTAGCAGAGTTTAATAATGCTAAGGAGATGGCCGAAACAAAAAGGTTTGTATTTACCGGTAGCGAAATGTTTACGTCTGACGGTAGTGCACCACTTAATGCCCGAATAAACTTTTTTTATTTGGAGGGAGATGAGGCAACCTTACAGTTCGCATTTGAGGGATTGCAATTCATTCCTAATCCAAATGGTCTTGGGGGTATTACTTCGAAAGGAAAGGTAACAAAATATACGTTTAAGGCTGATAATCCTAAAAAGCCAGTTTCTATTCAAGTAACTGTTCAGCCATTGGCGGGGCAGGGAAGCGGTATACATCAGCTTGTATTAACTATATACGGAGATGATTACGCTGAGTTACTTCTTCAAAGTAGTAATGTGAGGGTAAAAGGCAGTATTGTAAAACCTGAAGATTCTAAGATTTACGAAGGAACCCCTAGGTAAATTAATTTTCAAGCCAGAACTGTAAAGTTTCAACTACCAATTTTTGCTGTTCTGCAGGTAGGTTGTTAATACGTGTTCGGTGGTTGCCTTTTGGTTTTACTATTTTTATCGAATTGGTATGGAAGGTCAGATCGACGGCAGGAGCTGTCCAGGGGTCGTACTCGCCATATATAAACAACATATTATCTGCTTCATGTCTGATAAAGTAGTCCACCTGCTGCATTAGTCGGGGATCGAATTCAACAATAAGGTCTTTGGGTAATGTGAATTCAAAAGTGGGGTTTTGCTTAAAAGTGGTCCATGTTTTAAAGGGTTCAATATCATATCCATAGAATCCTATTTCGCGCATGGCCTGATAGAAGAACGGTTGCATCTCTTCAATTCCTTCATTTGAAATCCATTTTAATCCAGAAACCTGGTCAAGGTGTTTTATGATTGAATTGGGATCAGAATAATCCACTGGAATAAAATCGCAGTCGATATAACCCCATTGCCAGAATGCAAAAGAGTATTCAAGTACCGTGAGTTCATAAGCCTTTTCAATATCCATTAGATAGCTTAACTTTCTTTTCTTTGCTAATTTCTCAAAAGCTAGCAGGTATTTGTTTTTATGTTGAAGCAATTCTTTCTGAAACTGAAAAATACGTTTACGGCAATATTCATTGCCTACAGAGTCAAGAAAGCTGTAAACACGTTGCTCTTCTGATGAAAAATTCAAGGGTGCGACATAAGGAACGCTCATGTCCACATCATCAGGGTAAAAATACCGATGGTACATGGCAGTTTGCCCACCTTTACTTATTCCTGTTCCAATCCACTTACCAGGGTAGATAAGTTTTAAAACTTCTACAATCCGGTGATGGTCAGCAGCGGCATTTGCTACAGTAAGCTGTTCCCAAATTAATGTGTCAGGTACCGACTCTCCAAAATATCGATGCTCAACACAAACCTGGTTGGCATTTAAAAGAACGGCCAATTCACTTACGAATTTATAGTTCTCAGCATGTCTGGCATCATACCCTTCTGTAATAAACACAACAGGGGCTTCAATATCACGATGCGAAACAAATACACGCTGTCTAAATTTCGAACAGCCTGTTGATTATCAAAATCAGGCAGGTGCGAAATTTAAAAGATACTTATCTTCAAAAAAACTATCTACTTTCATTTCCTCCACTGTGAATTCATGGATTTCTGCTAGCGCGTCGAGATGCTGCTTAAAATTTTGAGAATAAGAAGTTGAAAATTGAACGAAGAGTAAAAAGATAACATAGCCTGCTTTTTGCATAAGATTTATTTTATCGGATGTATTTTTGTATTGTTAAATTTTGATATAAAAATATGAATTTCACTCACACTATGAACTGATTACAGAGGAGATTATTTTAAGGATTAGGCGTCTAATATCCAGGTTTTTAAAAATAAAATATATTTTTTTCATTTTTAATTGACAATTATCAATTTGAATCTTATATTTGCAGGGTTATTCGGGAGAACAATCATGCTTTCCTCCAGGGAACGATTAAGATTATTTTCATATTCCACAAGCCATCTTGCGTACGAGCAATTGTAAATCAGTACGTTATTAAATTTATTAATAATAAAATATACGATTTAATCCTGCTTTAGGTATTAAATTTAATGACACAAAGCAAGCAACCGGCAGGTGGATGAAGAAATTCATCTGCCTGCTTTTGCAAATATTAATAGTGTCATTTAAATTTTTATTAAAAAAAGTTTGGACTTGATAAAAATTGTATATATTTGTATCGCTTGTTTTGTTTGTTTTTCATAATTGGGCCCACCCAAAGGTTTTATATCTCGGGTGGGTTTTTTTTATGTTTATTCTATAAATTTTAATATTTCTGATCAATTCCTGTAACTTTTTTAATCACATTAAGTATATTAAGACGCTTGTTTTGTTTGTTTTTCATAATTGGAGCCCATCCAAATACTGTAAAGTACTGGATGGGTTTTTTTATTTCTGCCAATAGTTCCCTTCATTTATAACTGTTTGATGTATTTTTACAACAACAATAAAGCGGGTGATAATTATCAAAAACTAGGAAAAAAGTAAGTAAGGATGTCAATTATACCTTATTCAGATATAAAAATCACTATCGAAGAAGCAGAAGCTATTAGCAAAAGCTTGTTCAATATTCAAGGACAAGTTATTGAATTGCATGGCGAGTTGGATTTTAATTTTAAGATAAAAACAAGTAATGAAAATTTCATGCTTAAGATCACACGGCCTAGTGTGGATAAAAATTTTGTTGAATTCCAGGCAAACTTGTTGGTTCATATCTCAAAGCAAGACAAATCCGCTCAATTTCCAAGGCTTATAAAAGATAAGGATGAAAAAGATGTTTCAGAGTACAGGGATCAAAATGGACAGACTAGATGGGTACGACTATTATCATGGGTTGATGGACGTTTATGGTCGAACGTTAATCCGCATTCAGAACAGTTACTTTATTCATTGGGCAAAAAAAGCGGGCTTTTAACGAGGTATTTAAAAGACTTTGATCATCCTGTAGCACATCGTAAGTTTGATTGGGATATAAATCAGGCAGAATGGACACTGTTGCATAGTGATTTATTTGATGAGAATACAAAAAAGAAGATCTCTCATTTTCAGCGCAGATTTCTCGAAATATTGCCGGAATTGCATAAACTAAGGATGAGCGTGATACACAATGATGTAAACGATCATAATATTATTGTTACTGAAAGTGCAGAAACCCCTTCCGTTAAAGCGATTATTGACTTCGGTGATGCCATTTATTCAGCGCAAATAAATAACCTGGCTGTGACCATAGCATACGCCGTCATGGGAAAACCCGATCCTTTACAGGCTGCGTTATGTTTGTTAAAAGGCTATCATGAAGTATCTCCACTTCAGGAAGTTGAGTTGGAATTGTTATATGTGCTGGTAGCCATGCGACTAGTTTTAAGCCTTACAAAATCAGCGATAAACAGAAAGGCAGAACCGGAAAACACCTATCTGTTAATAAGTGAAAAACCTGCATTGGAATTACTCATTAGATGGTACAATGTTAATGAACAACTAGCCACTTACGGTTTTAGAAATGCATGTGGCTTTCATGCACATCCAAATGAAAATGATTTTGCCCGGTGGGTGGGTGATCGTTCAGGAGGATTAAGAACACTATTTCCAAAGTTGGGTGCTGATAAAATTTGCCCGATTGATATGAGTGTTTCCAGCACCTGGATGGGAAACAAGAAGGATTATTCTGATAATTACTTAACCACATTAAAATTAAATAAACTGCGTAACAAACATCTGCATAGCGTTGTAGCAGGCGGGTATGGTGAGATACGTCCTTTTTATAGTTCTGATATTTTTAAAAAAGAGGGCAATAACGGACCTGAATACCGCACGGTTCACCTTGGAATTGACTTCTGGGTGGAAAAGAATACACTGGTTCATGCTTTATTTTCTGGAATTGTTTACTGTTTGTATAATAATGAAGGAGATAAGGATTATGGACCCACCTTGATCCTGGAACATTCATATTTAAACGATCAAAAATTCTATACTTTATATGGTCATTTATCTATTAACTCCCTTGGTTTGTTTAATAAAGGTGATCAGATTAATGAAGGTGACCTGATCGCTTATGTGGGTGATGTGTCGGAAAATGGCAACTGGTCGCCGCATTTACATTTTCAACTTATGCTTGATATGCTGGGTAATACATCTGATTTTCCGGGTGTGGCTTTTCCATCGGAAATTGAAGTGTGGAAAAGCATATGTCCCGATCCGAATGTTTTATTTCAGTCAAATAGCCCGGCAGTAAGTTTTGTTAAAAACATCGATGACAGCATGGATTTCAGAAAGGAACATCTTGGGAAAAACCTGAGTGTATCCTATAAAAAGCCGTTAAAAATAGTAAGGGGGGAAGGAGCATACTTAATTGATGAGACTGGAAGAAAATATCTTGATACTGTGAATAATGTGGCTCATGTAGGCCACGAGCATCACCGTGTGGTGGAAGAGGGTCAAAAACAAATGGCTGTTTTAAATACCAATACCCGGTATTTGCATGAGAACATAAACGCATTTGCAAAGCAGCTGTTGAAAACATTCCCCAAAGAGTTATCAGTAGCTTATTTTGTGAATTCAGGTAGTGAAGCCAATGAACTGGCCTTGAGAATGGCAAAGACCTATACCGGCCAAAAAGATATGATCGCCGTTAAAGTTGGGTATCATGGTAATACAAACGCATGTATTGAAGTAAGTTCCTATAAATTTGATGGCGATGGAGGATCCGGATGCCCGGAACATACACATATTGTTCCATTACCTGATACTTTCAGGGGCATATATCAGGGCAAAGGCGCAGGAGAAAAATACGTGGCTCATGTGCAGCAGCAAGTGGAAAACATTCAGCATAAGGGAAGAAATGTAGCTGCTTTTATTTGCGAAAGTATCATTAGTTGTGGGGGGCAAATTGAACTTCCTGATAATTACCTGAAGGTCGCGTATAAAGCAGTTTGCGAAGCAGGAGGTGTTTGCATTGCGGATGAGGTGCAGGTGGGTTGCGGGCGCGTTGGAAGTGCATTTTGGGGCTTTGAATCGCATGATGTTGTTCCGGATATTGTAACGATCGGAAAACCAATTGGCAACGGGCATCCACTGGCAGCCGTTGTCTGCTCAAAACAAATTGCTGATGCGTTTGCCAATGGGATGGAGTATTTCAACACTTTTGGCGGAAATCCTGTGTCATGTGCTATTGGCAAAGAAGTGTTACAAGTAATTGAAGATGAAAAACTACAAGAGAACGCCCTTTTAGTGGGTAATTATCTTAAAGATGAGTTAAAGAAGCTTCAAAAAGAATTTCCCATAATTGGCGATGTGAGGGGACAGGGACTATTTCTTGGATTTGAATTAAATGGCAGAGATAAAGAGCCGCTTGGCGAAAAAGCCAGCTACCTTGTTAATAGGATGCGTGATTTTGCCATACTGATGAGTACGGATGGACCCAATCATAATGTGATCAAGATCAAACCGCCCATGGTTTTTTCAAAAGAAAATGCGGATGAACTCATATGCAGATTATCGATGGTGTTTAAAGAAGATTTTATGCAACTGACAGATAGATGATCTTACAAAATAACATGAAATATTTAGGTGGTTTTTCTCTAATTGTCATATTACTGTTCCATTTGTCATGCAACCGGGAAACTATTCATTCTGAAATTAAAGAATATAGCTCTGTTGATCTTTTAAATTACGCCAATATCACGCCGGGTGTGTTCTCAGATCAGGGTGCCTGGTTTGGTATTGATTTTCCCGCAGATAAACAGCTTGGTATAGGCAATGTATTGATCCTCTCCGATAGCAATGGTTACAATTTGAGTGAACCTTTGATCATACTTTCCATAGAAAAAGATTACCAGCCATTTCATATTGACATCATAAGAAATTCGTTGCCCGGTAGCTTATTTCAGAGTGACATAGGTGATGAATTGAAAATTACAATTGAAGCAATATACACAGACCATCAGACAGTCCTGATAAGGTATCATATTTATAACCTGGTTGATACCCTTGTCAATTTTAAAATTAATTGGGAAATAGCTGATTTTAATATCATCATAAACAATAACTCCTTCAAATACAAGCTGGATAACGCCCAAATGCAGATAGATTTTGACAAAAATTATCAGATTTCTGGAAATACTGCATTCAGGGATGAGATTATAAATGCTCAAGACACATTAAACGGTTTAATCTCTATCCGGCATCGGTTTAATTCAGAAGAATATGATACAGATCATCCATTCATGAATGCAGAAAATAAATTCTTGGAAAACCATATAAGGTGGAGAAGGTATCTTCAGCCATTTCAAAATTTAAGTGATCAGAAACAGCTATTGGCTGCAAAATGCATCCAAACTTTGATCACGAACTGGCGCAACCCAGAAGGTGAGCTTACCCGTGCCGGCTTATTCCCATCCTATGCTTACCGGGGATTTCATGGATTATGGGCGTGGGACTCGTGGAAACATGCGGTTGCTCTTGCCAGCATTGAACCGGGACTCGCCAAAGATCAGATAAGGGCTATATATGATTTCCAAAATGATAAAGGAATGATCGCGGATTGCATTTTCAGGGATACACTTCTTGAAAAACACAATTGGCGCAACACAAAACCACCTTTATCTGCCTGGGCTATTTATGAAGTTTATCAAGAAACATATGATACTTCTTTTGTTATTGAAATGCTCCCC
>SWBW01000244.1_pt1 | contig 19268 bp, 13 predicted proteins | sample 4693041 | NCBI WGS metagenome assembly SWBW01 (sample SAMN10267271, study PRJNA491770) | bioreactor metagenome | isolation source: DHS bioreactor inoculated with marine methane seep sediment | place: Japan: Omine Ridge, Nankai Trough | collected 2006-05-06 | reverse complement strand
GTCTGAAAGGGTTAACCGCGAAACTGTGATGCAACGCACCGCGTTGCCTAAAATCCCTGGGTGGGTCGGGAGACGTAGTAGCCCTGGGCGAGTTCCGCGCCCATTTCTTTGAGTTTTTCGAACTCTTCGACGGTTTCGATTCCCTCGGCGATGACCCGGCTGTCAATGCGGCTTGCCAGGTCGAGGAGGGTCAGGAGAAGTTCCTGCTTGATCTTATTTTTGTGGATTTCGGTAACCATCGCCCGGTCGAACTTGAGGAACTCAGGGCGCAGCTCGGCTATTGTGTTGAGGGAGGAGTAGCCGGCTCCGGCATCGTCCACGGCGATGAGGAAGCCCTTCTCGCGGTATTTGGTCAAGCTATCGCGGAAGGCGGAGAGGTCGTGGATGGCGGTGCGCTCGGTTAGTTCAAGGACTATTCGCTGAGATTTGTAGGCATCGCTCTCTTCGAGGTCGCTGAAAAAGCGCGGGTCGGTGAAGGAGAGCGGCGTGGTGTTGAGGAAGAGCAGCTCGTTGTCGCCGATGACCTCGGATGCTACCGAGACAGCGTGGCGGCGACAGAGATTGTCCAGCTCACCGGAGAGTCCTGAGTTGGAGGCGAAGGAGAAGAGGTGTTCGGCGTTCTGGAAGATGGTATTCTCAGGACCGAGGCTGAGGGCCTCGTAGCCCAGCACCACCTTGTCCTTCATGTAAACGATTGGCTGGAAGCGGGTCTTGATGCGCTCGCCGGAGATTATCTGCGCCAGCTCCCGATACTTGAGCATCTCCTCGCGCTTGTCTTCGTCGGAGGCCATGTCTCTTGCCTCGCGGATGGCGGAGTAAACGACTCGCTCGAAGCGAACCAGCGGGTCATCCACGATTAAGGAGTAGCCGATGCTGACATCGAGCTTGTTCTCGCGGAGTTCCTTGCCCAGGGTGCTGATTTTGTAGAACTCCCGCACCATCTCGGCTACCTCGGCAACCTTACCCGTGGTCAGACCACTGCCGATGAAAAAGAGAAAGAAGCTGGGGGTGCGGATCGCTTCTTCAAAAACGATACCCTCGGCGTTCATCACGTCGTCGTTGAAAACGGAGAGAACGTTGGCGAGACGGGAGATTAGCTCGTCGGTGGATTGCCAGCCAAAGGAGCTTTCGAGGGTCGCGGTTTTTGACAGCTCAATGCAAATCAAGCCGACGGAATGCTCTCCGTGTTCGAGCATCCGGCGAATGTCGTTAAGGGCTACGGGGAGGGTGGGTAGTCCGGTGAGGCGGTCGTAGAGCAGATTTTTATAGCGGAGCAGGTCCGCCCGCAGGCGGATGTCTGGTTTGGGATTACTTGGGCTTGGTTGCGGCATTTAGCAAACCTCGCGTAGCTGGACGGACAAACCAGCGAAGGATTATGACAGTTTTGGTTAGCTAAAAAACTCTGGCGGGATGGTGTCTTTTACATCGGGGTGGATGCGCCCTCCCGCCAGTTTTCGTTATTCCGGTTTACCAGATCGGCCATGAATCGGAGAATCTCCGGTGGTGAGTTTCAACAACCGCGTCAAGGGAGGCGGAAAGAGCATTGTAGCGGTCGAACTCCGCTTCGGTCATCGGGCGAGCCTCGACCTCACTGGATTCCGGGTCGAGCCAAACACCATCGCCCACTTCCACGGCAATCGGCTCCTCGATACCGGGCAGCGTCGCGTCCACGGCTCCCTCGGTGGTGCAGAGAAGCTCTTTGCCTTCTTCGTCCATGCCGGAGACAAAGCGGGTTCCGCGCACGGCGGCGGTGGTGGAGGGAGTTCGCACGATAAAGGGATGGTCAGCGGTTACGCGCTGAACCGCCACTCCAATGATTCCCATGATGACCGAGAACTCTCCGCGTAGAGGATAGCCCAATTCACCGAGGCGGTCAATCCGCAGGCGGGTGTTGGAGTCGAGACGGAGAATCGAGCCGTCAACACGTTTGAGTACCAGCCCGGAGTGCGACCCCGTCTGGACGACCGCGCCTTCAGGGAGTTCGTCGTGCAGAGAAAGACGAACCGCTGGCTCCACATCAACACGTTCGGCAACGCCTGTAACCTCGTAAACGACCAGGGTATGCGCGGCTACCGGGGTTATCAGTGCCGTGAGGAGAAGCATCGCAAACAACAATTTACGCGTCATAATTTTTCCTTTTGTGTGAGGTGTGTTTCGTGAGCGAACAGGTGGAACAGCAACAAAACTCCTCTACTCCTCCAGCTTTTTCAGGTGCAAAGTCTGGATGGGGAAGGGGATGTCATAGCCACCGTCGGTCAGGGCGCGGTTGAGAGCGATGTTGGCAGCGTTGGTTACGCCCCATCCCTCGGTAAAGCTCTTGCACCAGATGACCACAGTGAAGTTGAGGGAGAAGTCGCCAAACTCCAGGAAGAACGCGCTGGGTGCCGGATCGGCGATTACACCCTCGGCTCCCTTTACGGCGGTAAGCATCGTTTTAATCGCCGCTTCGGGGTCGGTGCCATAGGCGAGACCGATGTTAAGCTTCAGCTTGTGGACGGTGTCGGGATAGTTGAAGTTCTCTACATACTCGCTGGCGATGGTGGAGTTGGGGACGACCACCGTGGTGTTGTCCAGGGTCAGGATGTCTGTGGAGCGCATCCCGATGCGGGTTACATCGCCATAGACTCCGGCGACCTTAATCCGGTCGCCAACCCGGAAGGGTCGGTCGGTCATCAGCACAAAGCCGGAAATCATGTTGGCAAGTGTATCCTGCGCCGCGAAGGCTATCGCCATTGAAGCAACACCCAAAGTGGTAACCAGAGCGACGATGTCCACGCCGAAATGCTCCAGCACGATAATCAGAGCCACGGAGTAAATCGCGACGCTGATGACTTTACGAATCAGCGGAATGAAGTCCATCCCCATTGTAATGCCGGTTTCGGACTCCGCCTTGGTGCTGTACCAGTTAAAGAACGCCATCAGCAGACCGAGGATGCCCTTGATCGCGATTAGTACGGCAAAGACAAAGATCGCGCCGCCGACCATTCCGTCCAGCCCCAGCTTGTCAAAGGGATAGAGGCTCCACGCCATATAAACCGAAGCCAGAATCGCCGCGTTGTGAACCGGCTGCGCCAGGGATGCCACCAGCATCTCATCGAGATTGGTTTTGGTGAGCTTCTCCAGTTTTTTGGCAATGTGGCGGATCACGACGCGGATGATTTTCGCGAGGATTACACCGAGAACCAGCACCGCCAGAGAAAAAGCGACGGCGATGACAATTTCCTCCCAGCCGGAGGCAGTCGCGCTACCTTTGCCGGAGAAGATCGCCTTGAATACTCTGGAGAACACATCGCTCGTAATGGCAGCCTCAGTCGTTCCGGTCATCTGTTACTCCTTGGTTGTTGAAACTATTGCGATACCAGCCTCACCATATGTTTCTAAACCTTCATCTCTTGCATGGTTTTGACTTTTAGACAAGGGGTTTCAACCCCTTGCGACAATTGAGATACGTTACTCTTTTGCAAGGGGACTCAAGCCCCTTGTCTCTGACAAATGTAATCAACATCCCTACAACGGTCTGGAACTAACCCCTACGAGCCACTTCTAAGAGTATAACAAAATCCGCATGTTTACGCATACAGTGCCGAGCCGACCCGCACCAGGGTTGCGCCTTCTTCCACGGCTACCTCGAAGTCGCCGCTCATCCCCATTGACAGCTCGGTGAAGTCCTCTGCCCCATGAGCAAGTCGCAGTTCGTCGCGGAGCTGGCGTAGTCCGGCGAAGACGGGACGGGCATCTTCGGGGTTGTCGCTGAAGGGAGCCATCGTCATCAAGCCACGAGGCTGAATCCCCGGCAGCTTGAGCAGGTTGGGGAAACTCGCCCGCAGTTCGTCGGCACTGAAGCCGCTCTTCGACTCCTCGCCGGAGAGGTTGACCTCGAAGAGTACGGGCATCGGCGTTGCCAGGCTGCGCTGGGAAATCCCCTCCGCCAGCCTGAGAGAGTCCACCGAGTGAATCATCGAAAAGAGGTCGAGAACTTTGTTGATTTTGTTGGTCTGGAGCCGACCGATGAAGTGCCAGTCCAGCCCGGCATCTCCGCCAAGTTCCTTGTGCTTTGCCAGAGCCACCTGCACCCGGTTCTCGCCGATCAGCTCGACCCCGGCTTCCTTCAGCAGCGGCAGCACCGCTGCTTCTACGTACTTGGTAACAGCAACCAGCCGCACCTGACTGGCAGCATGGGGAGAGCGTCCCCGCGCCTCAGAGATGCGGGAGAGAACGCTGGCGAGGTTTTTCTGAAGCTGGGCGAGGGTAATCATAGAAGTTCCGGCGGACCCATGTGTCCGCCCTGCGTGATAAGGCATCTGCAATCAAACGTGGGAATAACGGTTATCTGTCCGTGTCTATTAACGCGAATCTGTGATGCAACGCACCGCGTTGCCGGGCCGACCTAAAGGTCGGCCCCTACGTTAACACCTTGAGAAGATGTGGATTCGCTGGTAGGGGCGGAACAATTTATCATGGATTGGTGTCCACCCGCTTTGGCAGTAATATCCTGTTAGCCCCCCTTCCCAGCCTTCCCCCCAAAGGGGGGAAGGAGAAAAGCGGAACGCCTGTTGCTATTCCGTAGCCCAGGGGATCTGATAGCGGCAATCGAAGGCAATGTCCTTTGCCGCCGGGCTGCCCCACCACGCGCTGGCGGCGATCACATGCTCCGCCGTGTACTCAAACGCGTAGAGCAGGGGATGGACGGTAACGGTCTCGCCGGGAGCCAGGGAGTCTATCCAGACCGTGTCCTGCTGGGCAATTCCGGCGAAGCGGGTCGGCTCGGTACGTACCCGGATGTCGGTAAGGGTGGTCTCGCCGTGGTTAGTAACCTCGCAGGGAACATCGAAGAGGAAGCCCCCCGCGCCTGCGGGGCGATGGACGACTATCTCGATGGGGATGTCGCCGCTCGCCTGACGCAGCTTGCTCATCGCCGCCGCTCCGGTCATGGCGTAGTCCTCCAGCGTCCAGCCTCCGGTACGATACGCCATCCGCTCCAGATCGTGGACGAAAAGTCCCTCCAGCAGCCCGTCGGAGCGCAGGCTGGCGTTGTCTCCCGGGTAGTCGGGATTGAGGGCGGCAATGTCATCCCAGGGGCCGGCGGAGCCTGCAAGGTTGAAGGCGGCCTGCTCGGCTCGGTCGCCCATCTCGATGGGGAAGGGCGCGTTGGGATTCCACTGATTTTCAAGCTGGACGGTGTCGGCGATTACCCCGCCAATCAGGTTGACCCGTCCATCGCGGTAGTCGAGGGGCCACTCATCCAGCAGCCCGTCCCACTCGTTGCGGGTGGCATCGTAGAGCATCAGCCCGACGAAGTCCGCCCCGGCATCGGTCATCATTCCCAAGTCCTGCCCGTGCTGGTGCATCCAGCCGAGGACAAAGCACCAGAGCGGCTTGGTGATTCCGGCTCGTTCCTTAATCTCGGCAAGGGTCTGAGCCGACTTGCTCGCCCGCCACCATTGCCAGAGCAGCTTCACAGACGTGTAGGTGTGTCTCTGCCCGACCAGCCAGTTCATCTGAACTTCCAGCGGCTGTTCGAGGAAGCCGTTGTAAGGTTCCAGCCCCAACTCGGTAACGAAGTCGCCCACCAGCTCGTAGCCACCGGGACCGGGGCGGATGTAGTCCAGCCCGATGTAGTCCACCTGGGGCTGATCTTCCAGCCACTTCGCCATCTCGACGATGTGATTCTTGCGCAGCTCGCAGTTCAGGCTGGCGTTAAGCGTCCACCAAAATCCCGGCGAACTCCCCGGCTCGTCGGGAACTACATAGTTGCGGGAGTAGTCGTAATCAATGGCGGGGCGGCTGGCTCCGTAGGGGAAGAAGCTGGCAATCCAGCAGCCGAAGTCTATTCCGGCGCGTTGGCATTCCCGCCCCAGCACCGGAACCATCTCCAGATCAAGGGGCAGCCAGGGATGCTCGGCGGTAGGCGAATAAGCGGTCTTGGTGATTGCCGCGCTGAACCAGAAGGAGTCGGCACCAACATACTCCGGCCAGGAAATCAGATTCTTCCAGCCGGGAATCCGCCGCCGTGGTCCTGCCAGCCGGGCGTTGTAGTAGTTGGCATCGGTTTCCAGGGTCAGGGCAAAGTGGGGCAGTGGAACGACCTCCGACGGCGCGCGACCACGGATGATGAAGTCGGCGGCGGTACTATCGAGAACCGCTCCTGCCGAATCCCGTGCTTCGATTTTCATCTGATAATCGCCCAGCGTCGGATCCCAGGGCATCGCCCAGTATCCGCGCCAGTAACCGTCGTCTTCCTCGCGGAAGTGTACCTCGGTCTCTCCGGTAACCCCGGCGACCGCCTCGCTATTGAGGGTCGGTACGCCGACAACGCTTTCAGCCATCGCTGGCACGCCGTCCGCAGTTACAACCACAACCTCGTATCGCCAGAAGGCGGGTTGTTCGCTATTGGCGGAAAACTCCAGCGGCTCCGCCAGTACAACGACCAGGGAGACCGAGAGGATAACCGCCGCGAAAAGCAGCACCAGTATTTTCAGACTCAGACGATCTTTCATCGGCGTGTTCCCCTGTTACTTCACTTCATAACTATGGTTGCTCATGGATGGTAGCACCGACGGCGGAGGCGGTCAACTGAATGGCAACTCATTTTCTCTCTGGAGCGTATAAAAAGTGGCTCGATATTTGCTTGCCTTGCCTCGGTGGTAAAAGTCGGCTAGATTATGAGCAGGAAGAGTGCGACAACATTCCCTGGGTTCTTAACGAGGAGGTCTCTATGCCTGGTTCTAAACGGGAAAGCGATAAGCAATTGAAGAAGAACAACGATCACAAGGTCAATGAGCAAGCGCGAGAACACGACCACCGCCTTACAACCGCCCGCCACGGACGATCACCGGGAGGGTACAAGCACACCGAAGGACGAGGCTTTAAGGAGTAGCTTTTCCAAAAAAATATAGCAACGGGGCATTTACTGCCCCGTTTTTTTGTGGCGAGATTTCAGCCAATATTTTTGAGCAACCACTGTGGGCGTGAGCGTTCTGAAAGAGGGCGGACACATAGGTCCGCCCCTACCAACGCATTTAGAACATCCGCCAGGTTTTGACCTTACGTAGGGGCGAAGCATCTGACAAAGCCCCCCATCCTTAATCCTTCCCCCCAAAGGGGGGAAGGGTTTTTTCGATATAATCGCAAGATGTTATAGGGGTGAAACAGACACACGCCAGCCTGCCCTCTACAAGCTGACACCTGCAACTGTTACAATACGGCGTTACGAATCTGTGCCGTACTCCTGCACCATATTTTGGAGAAACCGTGGCAGAACTAACCCGCTTGTTAAAGCTCCTTGACGACCATCCCGCCCTGGCTCAGGGCGCGGCGCGCGCTCCACGAGGTGAGCAAACCCTCGACCTCGGTGGTCTGCCAACGGGGGCGGTCTCTTATTACGCCGCCGCGCTGAACCAGCGGATTGGCAAACGCCCTCTCCTGCTGATTTCGCCGGACGGTGAATCCGCCGAAGAGCTTGCCGCCTCACTGACCGCCTTCACCGACGAGGTTCTCTTCTATCCCGCCTGGGAGCTGCTCCCCTACGAGCTGCACTCGCCGGAGCTTGCCACGGTGGCGGAGCGGCTGGACACTCTCTTTCGGCTAAATCACGGCTACACCGGCATTGTAGTCTCCACGCCCCGCGCCCTGATGCGCCGGGTCTTGCCAGCGGAGAAGCTCTTCGCCGACGCTTTGGAATTGCTGGTCGAGCAGGAGCTTGCCCCCAACGAGTTAAGTGAGAAACTGAACCGGCTGGGCTATCGGCGGCTCTCGATGGTGGAGGCTCCCGGCGAATACGCCCGGCGCGGCGGGCTGCTTGATGTCTTTCCCTCTGGCGCGGTCGAGCCAGTACGGCTGGACTACTACGGCGATTTTATCGAGACCATCCGCCACTTTGACCCGGCAACCCAGCGTTCCGGCAAGGTCATCGAGCGGGTACTGCTGCTGCCTCGTTTTGAAACCCAGCTTGACGAAGCCGCCATCGAGGAGCTGCTTCAGGAACTCCCCCGTGGCGAGGAACGAGCCGAGCTGGAGAGTGTCCTGCGGCGGAACCTCCACTTTGAGGGACTGGAGCTTTTCACCGGACGCTTCTCACCCCAACTGGCGGCACCGCTGGACTATTTCAGCGTCGCTCCGCTGACGGCTCTGGTCAATGGGAACCTCTGTCAGGCAAAGGCGGAGAGCTTCACCAGCGAGATATCCGGGCAGTACGAGCGTCGGCGGTCGGCTCCACCTTTGCTGACCAGCGACGGCATCACCAGCGGGCTGAATCCTCACCCCCTCGACGGTCTCAGCGAGGAGGGCTACTCCGAGGCGAAAGCCGAAGCGGTCGAGATCAAGGGACTTCCCCTGGAGCCGCCAACGCCGGAGACCAGCTTCACCAGCGGTGAGGACTTTCTGGCAGGGTCGAGCCGGGAGATAGTCCTTCCCACCAAAACGCTGGAGCCGTATCACGGGAAAATTGGCAGCCTCTTTACCGACCTGCGCCGCTGGGACTCCGAGGGCTGGACAACCGTCCTCTGCTGCCGGACAAAGGGTAAGCTGGAGCGGCTGGAGGAAATCCTCGCCGACGAGGAGCTGTCGCCTCCCGTAGTCCTCTGCGAGCTGGCTGGCGGCACGCTGCTGCCGGATTTGAAGCTGGCTCTGATTACCGATGACGAACTCTTCGGGCGGGTCGCTCCTCTGTCCCGCCATCGGCGGTTGCCCGTTACCAACTTCGACACCTTCCGCGCTCTGGAGCTTCGTGAAGGCGACTACGTCATCCACGATGACCACGGAATCGGTCGCTACCTCGGACTCTCCAAACAGAACATCGGCGGTGAGGAAGCCGACTTCGTCAAGCTCGCCTTCCGGGACGGAGCCAACCTCTACGTGCCGATCTGGAACCTGAGCGCGCTGGAAAAATACGAGACCAGTGAGAGCCGGGGTGTGTCTCTGGACAAACTCGGCGGTACTCGGTGGAAGAAGGCGCAGAAACGAATCAAGCACGCTGTGGCAAGCCTGGCACGGGAGCTGATCGAGGTTCACGCCCAGCGCGAGGCGACTCCGGGGCATAGCTTCGCGCCGGACAATAACTGGCAGCGGGAGCTGGAGCAGAGTTTTCCCTTTACCGACACCCCGGACCAGCAGCAGGCGACCGTCGAGGTCAAGGCGGAGATGGAGAAGACCCATCCGATGGACCACCTCCTCTGCGGCGATGTGGGCTTCGGCAAGACCGAGGTCGCCGTCCGGGCTGCCTTCAAAGCGGTGATGGATGCCAAGCAGGTGGCGATTCTGGTGCCGACGACGATTCTGGCGGAGCAGCACCGCGACACCTTCCGCACCCGAATGGCTCCCTTCCCGGTGCGGGTAGAGATGCTCTCTCGCTTCGTCAATCCGGCAGATCAGCGGGAGACCATCGCCGCGGCGGCACGGGGCGAGGTTGACATCCTCATCGGAACCCACCGCCTGCTGTCTCAGGACGTGAAGTTCAAGAATCTGGGGCTGCTGATTATCGACGAGGAGCAACGCTTCGGCGTAAAGCACAAAGAGCTGCTCAAGCAGCTTCAGCAGCAGGTTGACGTGCTGACCCTCACGGCAACCCCGATTCCCCGGACCCTCTATCTGGCAATGATGGGCGCGCGGGGGCTGTCCACCATCCAGACCCCGCCGGTGGGACGCTATCCGGTCAAAACCTTCATCGGCGAGACCTCGAACAAGCTCATCGTCGAGGCGATCAGCCGGGAGCTTGACCGGGGCGGGCAGGTCTTCTTCGTCCACAACCGGGTGCAGTCTATCTCCAACGTCGCCGCCTTCCTGCAAGAGCTGATGCCCGATGTGCGCTTCGGAATCGCCCACGGGCAGATGGCTCCGCGCAGGCTGGAAGCGATCATGCACGACTTCATCCACCACAACTACGATGTGCTGGTCTGCACGACGATTATCGAGAACGGCACCGACATCCCCAACGCCAACACGATTATCATCAACCGCGCCGACCGCTTCGGGCTGTCGCAGCTTTACCAACTCCGTGGACGGGTGGGACGCTCTCGCCATCGCGCCTACGCCTACCTCTTCACTCCACCTAAGATGATTATCGGCGAGCTGGCGTGGAAGCGGCTCAAGTCGGTGGCGGAGTTCAACGAGCTTGGTTCCGGCTATCGCCTGGCGATGAAAGACCTCGAACTGCGGGGAGCCGGGGATGTCCTCGGTCCAGCGCAGTCCGGCTTTATCGAGCAAGTCGGCTTCGACCTCTACGTGCGGATGCTCAAGGAAGCTGTGGCGGAGCTGAAGGGCGACACGAGCAAGCGCGCCAGACCGAAGACCCAGGTCAGTGGCGACTTCCCCGCCTTCCTGCCCGATGACTACGTCGGCAGCCCAGAGCTGAAGCTGCGACTCTATCGGCAACTGGCAGAGGTCGTGAGCCTGAGCGAGGCGGAAGACCTGCGGCTGGAGTTCCTCGACCGCTTCGGCGAGCTACCGGAGACGGTGGAGAACCTCTTCGCCGCGCTGGCGGTCAAGCTCCTCGGCGACGGGCTGGGCGTGAACGAGGTGCGGATCAAGAAGCAGCGGCTCTCCTTCACCTTCGACAACTTCGCCACCGTGGGGCGGATTGCCCTGGGCAAGGTCGATGCCGTGGACGGGCTGCTGCCGAGGGTGGGTAAGCACGGGACGGGAGTGCTGGAAGCCCGCGCCCGCATAGCTCCATTAGAGGCGGCAAGAGAACTCCTGCTGGCAATGACCGAGGCCGCACAAAAATAGACGTAGGGGCAGCCTTTACCCCCCCTCCCCTCTGGGGAGGGGACTCGTCCCACGGGCTGGGGTGAGGGGTGAATTGACAAAGGGCAACCACGGAGGGTTGCCACTACGGCGTATTTGAACCACCGCAAGGTTTTAATGTAGGGCGGGGTCTTTAGACCCCGCCGCAGATTTGTAGCGTATTCCAGTTTCACGGCGGGGATTTTTAGCCGACGAGGCAATCCCCACCCTACATTGCGATGGTTAGTCGCTGGCTATTTCTTCGGCTGATAGGGAGAAGCTTCTACATCTTGGGAGAAGTCGTAGGGTTCAGGGGGCATTTTACGAAGATTTACCATTGCTTTTTCAAGGAGTTCAAACTTGTCATCACGTCCCTCATCCACGTATTTGTTATAGTTTATTGCACTTGATTTCTCGACACGATATCTTGCTGTAAGTCTAGTCCTAGAAAATGATAATAATGCCAATTTTTTAAACACAAGACCCACTTTATCGTGGAATCTGGACAACTCCTTTCTATTTGATTCAGAAAGTGATTCGTCAGGAGTCTTGTCAATCTTGCTTTTTAGCATTTCTGCATATTTTTCAATATAGCCCAGTGTTATTGGCAATCTTGAAGAGAGGAAGAAGCTCCATGTAGCAATTTTATAGATACTAAACAATCTATTTTGAATCTCAGTTGGTTGTATCAATTCTGCTATTTTGGGAAACAAAGACGACACTGCTTCCATAATCGCTTGCATCTCCTCCAAGAGTCTGTCTTTTTGTCGAACAAAGTCTTGTTCCTCTGCTTGCTCTGCAGCAAAAGCTAGGGAAGCTCTATTGTCTCTTCTCGCTTTCCTAATAGCTATTAACGTAATCCTGTTGGCTTTTTGAGCTTCACGCCAAGTTTTAATTACAAAAACAGCAAACACTACTGTAACTCCAAGAGCAAGATAGCTAGGCAGCACTTCATACCACGGTGCTGCTCCACTCCCTGCTGCCGCCATCAGTGCTGCTTTATCTACCCCCAAAGACTCGACAACAACCTTGATGGTCTGAGCCAACTTTATTACTACCGATTCGCCAAGCATACCCCACCCTTTTAGCCGGAATGACCGCTTTTATTCTCAACAGGGGCAATCATATCAGATGTTGTTGATAAGCGCAACAAGGGCGGAGACCAATCTCACCATGGATCGTTCCGCCCCTACAATCGTAAACTACCCGTAGGGGCGACCGTCCACGGTCGCCCATTAGATGGTCGAAGACCATCTGCCACGACGATGTAACAACTGGCATATCTGATGCAATCGTGGAAGCCGGACTACGTCCGGCTAGTGGGAGGGTGTGGACACCCTCCCCTACAGGTACTCCCCCCAGTGGGGGGAGGGGAAAGCCCAGCTTGAAATTGGCACCGCTTATCGAGTCTTGCTCTCAATAACCCTCTCCTTCCAGCAACCGCGCCCATACCCCCCGCGTTGACAAGCAGTTACCCCCGGCTGATTCATCACAGAACCCGCATTTAGAAAGCACTCCACATTCTTGACACCGTTACAGTACAGTGGTAGCTTTGAGGTGGCTCAAGGTTTTATCTTTCCTGCCTTTATACTGTAGCTTGTGAGCCATTTTACTTTGTGAACTATTTTGGTTTGTGAACCGAAGAACAATCTTTCGGTATCGCTTTTCGGCACCAACGAAGACGACATAAGGTGGTCGCGATGGATTACCTGCTGGACTTAACGAAACTCAAGGGCGGGCTGCGAGCCGAGGTCGAGGAGCTTTCCGGCGAGAATATCGCCGACTGCTACCAGTGTGGCAACTGCACCGCTGGCTGTCCCACGACCTACAAGATGGAGTACGGTCCCAACGTGGTCATCCGCCTGTTGCAGATCGGTGCCGGCGATGAACTGCTGCGAATCAACACGCCGTGGCTCTGCGCCTCCTGCGAGACCTGCGCCACCCGCTGTCCGAAGGGTGTCTCCGTGGCGGCGGTGATGGACGCGCTCCGGCAGATCGCCTGGCGGCGGAAGATCAAACCGCCGAAGACCGACTACGTTACCTTCACCAAACGCTTCCTCGGCACGGTCAAACAGCACAGCCGCCTCTTCGAGCTACAACTGGGAATAGGCTATAACATGACCAGCGGCCACTTCTTCAGCGACATGACCAAGATGCCCGGACTGGTGTTCAAGGGCAAGCTACGGCTGCTACCCGGTCGGGGAACAAAGAAGGGTCGCGAGGCGATTAAGGGCATCTTCGAGCGCGTCGAGAAACTGGATCAAGAGCAAAGCAAAGGCGGAAAATAATGAAGATCGCCTACTACCCCGGATGTTCCAACCACGGCACCAGCCGCGAGTTTGAGAAAAGTACCTTCCTCGTCCTCGAAGACCTCGGCGTGGAGCTTGAAGAAATTCCCGACTGGGTCTGCTGCGGAGCCTCGCCGGGGCATCACAGCTCAAAGCTGCTCAGCACCTCGCTGGGAGCCTATAACCTCAAGCAGGCAGAGCCGATGGGGCTGCCAGTGATGACCACCTGCGCCGCCTGCTATCATCGCCTCTCCCACGCCAACCACGAGGTTGCCAAGGGTGGAGAGTACGCCAAGAAGGTCAACGAGGCGATTGACGACAGCTACGACGGCGGGGTGCAGGTTGACCACGTACTGGAACTCTTCCACGACGAGATCGGGCTGAAGAAAATCGAGGAGCAGGTGCGCAAGCCGCTCAAGGGGCTGAAGGTCGCCTGCTACTACGGCTGCCTGCTCACCCGTCCGCCGGAGTACGCCTCGGTTGACGAGACGGAGAATCCGGTCAAGATGGAAGCCCTGATGACCAGTATCGGTGCCGAGCCGGTGGAGTGGTCTCATCGCACCGAGTGCTGCGGAGCCTCCTTCCCCTTCTCCGGTAAGGACATCGTTCACGAGCTTTCCGGCAACGTTCTCATCGCCGCGCAGAAGGCGGGAGCCGACTGCGTCGCCGTGGCTTGTCCGATGTGCCACGCCAACCTCGACATGCGCCAGAGCGGCTGCGGCAAGGCTCACGACACCAAAATCAAGCTGCCGATCATCTACATCACCGAGCTGATGGGTCTCGCCTTCGGGCATAAGCCGAAGGAACTGGGTCTGAACCTGCACTCCACCTCGACAAAGTCCGTAACCAACGCCCTGTAGGGGCAGGCCCCTGTGCCTGCCCAGCGATAGTCGAGAGGTTTTGACGTTAAGACAAGGGGTTTCAACCCCTTGCTGAAATAAGAGATACGCTGCAAGTTCACAAGGGGCTGAAGCCCCTTGCCCCGGACACGAGAAATTTAGAGGAGTTTTGCATCTTCATGCCCAAACGCCTTATCAGCCTGGTGCTTCTGCTTGTTGCCACAGCGGTCTGGGGCAACTCAGCATCAGAGGAAACTGGTGATGTAATAGGCTGTGTCGATCCGGGAGATACAACTGTACCGTTAGAGGAAACTAACTTGGCTCTCCTCAATACGTTAGTACCATTCTACCCTAAGCACCTGCTTAAGGCTGGTTGGGAGGGGGAGTGTATAGTTCATTTATCCATTGATGAAAATGGTGAGGCAGTTGGTGCTGGGATCTATAGCTCATCGGACATCTACCACTCGACGGGTAATAAAGAAGCCGATAAAGCTGCAATGATGATAGCGTTACACTCAGAATGGGAACCAGCTACACAGGACGGCAAGCCCGTAGCTATACATGTTCGTATTCCAATCAGCTTTACTCTCGGAGGCTTGACCGTAGAGCAAACCGAACTCGTTCCCCTCAATTCACTAGAGCCATTCTACCCAGAGTCTCTGATTGGCACCGGCTGGGAGGGCGAATGCACGGTCGAGCTGTACATTGATGAGAACTGTGAAGTTGTAAAGGTCTATAAAGTTCGTTCATCGGGTGAAAGGGAGGCCGATAAAATCGCCCTTGCAGTAGCCCAAAACTCTAAATGGGAATCGATAACGGGTAGCGACAGAGTAATAGCGAGACAGATGGACGTTACCATCAGCTTCTCCCTAGATAACGCTCGTGGAGTAACCCCGGCGGAGCCGCTCTCCGTACCCAACCCAGTCTATCCGGCGCATCTTCGTGAATCAAACTGGAACGGTCAGACCCGCCTCGGTCTCTCGATTGACGACCTCGGCATGGTTCTCAAAGCCTGGGTTATTGACACCAGCGGCAGCCAAATAGCCGACGAAGCCGCCCGCCAGATGGCATTCGCCTCGCTCTGGCAGCCAGCGGAGTACCTGGGTGAGCCACTGGATTCTCAAGCCGAACTGGTGGTGGAGTTCTCGCTGGACACCTCCGCTGATGAAGTAGCCGATGCCCTGGACGAAGACTGGGCTGGCCCCGAAGAAGACGACTGGGAACCGCCGGAAAACCTGAACAACCCCGGCGCAGGGGATGCTCCCAAACGATAGCGCGGCAGCAACCCATTCTCACCCTGTGCATACCGAGATACACTTGAACTCTTTATAAGCTTTTAGGACTACTGCTGCAACTCTGGAGTGCGAGATGGCAAAGCGAATCGGTGTCTTCACCTGTCACTGTGGAAAAAATATCGCCGGTACGGTGGATTGTCCACGGGTCGCCGAAGAGATGAAAAAAATCCCCGGCGTGGTTCACTCCGTGGATTACAAGTTCATGTGTTCGGCTCCGGGGCAGCAGCTCATCGTCGATGCCATCAAGGAACACGACCTCGACGGCGTGGTGGTTACGGCGTGCAGCCCGCATATGCACGAAAAGACCTTCCGCGATGCCGCAGCGGACGCTGGACTCAACCCCTACGTGGTCGAGCAGGCGAACATCCGCGAGCATTGCTCCTGGGTGCATCCTGATATGGCAATCGGCACGCCGAAGGCGATTGAGCTAACCCGGCTGATGGTCGAGAAGGTCGTGCAGGATGAGGAATTGGAAAAGATTCGGGTTCCGGTAACCAAGCGCGCTTTGGTCATCGGCGGCGGCATCGCCGGAATCCAGACCTCTCTGGACATCGCCAACGGCGGCCACGAGGTAATCCTGCTGGAGCGCAGCCCCTCCATCGGCGGCCACATGGCGCAGCTTTCGGAGACCTTCCCGACGCTGGACTGCTCCCAGTGCATCCTGACTCCACGGATGGTCGATGTCCTCAAGCACCCCAACATAACGGTGCTGTCCTGGGCGGAGCTGGAGAGCCTCGACGGCTACATCGGCAACTTCAAAGCGACTATTCGCCAGAAAGCTCGCTCCGTTGACCCCGACCTCTGCACCGGTTGCGGGGTTTGTCAGGAGAAATGCCCCAGCCGAATGCCCAACATCTTCGAGGCGGGGCTGGGACTGAGCGACCAGCTAAACGACGACGAACTGCCCAAGATTACCAAGGAAATCCGCAAGCACCCCGTCTCCGCCGGAGCCTGGACAAAGGCGATCAACGCCCCCTTCCCCCAGGCTATTCCCAACATCCCCGTCCTCCATCGCGAGTACTGTACCTACTTTACCCAGGACGGCAAGTGCGGAGTCTGCGCCAAGGTCTGCCCGACCGGTGCCATCGACTACACTCAGCAGGACGAGATGCTGGAGTTCGACATCGGTGCCGTGGTCGTCGCCACGGGGTTTGAGCTTTACGACATCGGTCGCAAGCCGGAAGGCAGCCCCTACGAGGGTTACGGCGAGTACGGCTTCGGCGAAGACCCGGACATCATCGACGGTCTTCAGTTCGAGCGGCTTGCCTCGGCCTCCGGTCCTACGGGGGGCAGTATCCTGCGCCCGTCCGACGGCAAAGAGCCGCAGACCGTGGCATTCATCCAGTGTACGGGATCTCGCTGCCCGGAGAAGGGCATCGAGTTCTGCTCGAAAATCTGCTGCATGTACACCGCCAAGCACACCATGCTCTACAAACACGCCGTCCACCACGGTCAGGTCGTTGTCTTCTATATGGACATCCGCGCTGGCGGCAAGCGATACGAGGAGTTCGTCCGCCGGGCGATTGAATCCGACGAAGCACTCTACCTCCGTGGTCGGGTTTCGCGCATCTATCGGGACGGCGAGCAGCTTGTCCTCAAGGGCGCGGACACCATCGCTGGTCGTCAGGTCGAGACCCGGGTTGACATGGTCGTCGTGGCAACGGCGGTACTGCCCCAGCCCGACTCCATTAAGCTGGCCCAGAAACTGAGCATCAGCTACGACCGCTACGGCTTCTATGTCGAGGCGCACCCCAAGCTGCGCCCCATCGAGACCAACACCGCCGGGATATTCCTCGCCGGAACCTGTCAGGGACCGATGGACATCCCCGACGTGGTGGCGCAAGGCTCGGCGGCGGCAAGCAAGGTGCAGCTCCTCTTCTCCAAAGACGAGCTTGAGCGCGAGCCAATCGTCGCCAAGGTCAACGAGGCCTCGTGCATCGGCTGCTGGGACTGCCTCATCGCCTGCCCCTATCAGGCAATCACGGAGAAGGAAATCAAGAACCGCGAGGGTGAGGTACTGCGCATGGTGGCGGAGGTCAATCCCGGACTCTGCCAGGGCTGCGGTGTCTGCACGGCTGCCTGCCGGAGCAACACCGTCCAGCTGGCAGGCTTCAACGACAAGCAGATATTCGCCGAGCTGATGTCCTTATAGTTTGGCTAGAGCGCGGCAATGGCTGCTGGAATAGCTATTATCGCAGGTTGCGAAACTGATGTCGCTGTAAGTAGCTGCCATGGCATCAAATACCCGTAGGGGCGGGTGTCCACACCCGCCCACTAGCCGGACGAAGTTCGGCTGCCAGAATAGCTATTATCGCAGGTTGCGAAACTGATGTCGCTGTAATGTAGGGCGGGGATTGCCTTATCGGCAAAAAATCCCCGCCACACGATGGTTTCACCTGTTCAACGATATTGACTCTGACAACGAAACTTACTTTGCATCCAGCTCCAAGTTATTAGGAGACCAACGTGTCCGATACCGAAGTCAAAGCAAAAATCGAAGCCGCCACCCAGCCCACCGAAACCCCGGCGGACTGGCAGCCCCGCATCGTCGCCTTCGTCTGCAACTGGTGTACCTACCTCGGAGCCGACCTCGCCGGAACCAGCCGCATGGAGTATCAGGCGAACGTGCGAATCGTCAAGCTCCCCTGCACCGGGCGGATTGACCCCCTCTTCGTGCTGAAGGCATTCGAGAACGGGGCGGATACCGTCCTGGTCTCCGGCTGCCACCCCGGCGACTGCCACTACAATACCGGCAACTTCCACGCCCGGAGACGCTGGACAGCCTACCGAGAGCTGCTCGACTTCACCGGCTTCGACATGCGCAGACTCCACTTTAGCTGGGTCTCCGCCGCCGAGGGGCTGAAGTGGGTTGACCTGATCAACGACGTTACCAACAAAGCCAGGGAACTCGGCCCCTTCACCGAATACCACAGCCTGAGCCGCTAAACGGCTGGCTATTTGATAGCAATAAAAACCGCCGCTTGACGACGGTCTCGGATTGAACTGAAAAAGAATCGCAGGAGTATTTCGTGGAAAACAAGCTGCGCGAACTCGCCAAGAAGCTGCTCACCGACGGTGAGGTTGACGTTGTCGTCGGCTACGCCAAGGGCTACGACGAAACCGCCCGCCGACCCGCCTTCATCACCTCGCCCGACGAGGTTGACAAGCTGGTCTTCGACGAGCATTGCCACAACAACCTCACGGGCTACCTCAACAAACGCTACAAGCTGTTGAAGGCAGAGTGGAAGAAGCCCGCCGTGGTGGTCAAAGGCTGCGATGCCAAGTCCGCCGTCGGCCTCATCCAGGAGTCCCAGTTCACCATGGACGATGTCGTCCTGATCGGGGTCGCCTGCGACGGCGTAAAGCTGGACGGTGAAACACCTTACAAGTGCGAAATCTGCGATGTCAAGCTCCCCGCCCACGTCCATCACGTTGTTGGTGAAGCTGAGAAAGCCGAGCCACGCACCGCCTACGAAGCCAGCGAAGAAGCCAAAGCGATGGCTGCCAAGCCCCGCGAGGAACGCTTCGCCTTCTGGAAAGCCGAGTTCGAGAAGTGCGTCCGCTGCTACGCCTGCCGGGCGGTCTGTCCGCTCTGCTCCTGCGAACGCTGCATCGCCGACTCCAACCAGCCCCAGTGGGTGGACACCAGCTCCCACGAAATCGGCAACTGGAGCTGGAACCTCGTCCGCGCCTTCCACCTGGTCGGACGCTGCATCGGCTGCGGTGAATGCGCCCGCGCCTGTCCCGCAGACATCCCCCTCGACCTCATCAATCAGCACATGCGCCAGGTCGTCAGCGACAGCTTCGACTACGTAGCCGGACTCGACCCCGAAGCCAAACCACCGCTGATCACCTACAAAGAAGACGATGCCGAAGAGTTCATCCGCTAGGCAACGCGGTGCGTTGCATCACACTTCGCGACCGGGGCTATTGGTTTTGTTACGACCATCTCCGCGCATACGCTCCCGCTGGTCGCTCAGTGTTGGTTTAGACAGCGCAATGTAGGGCGGGGATTTTAATCCCCGCCGTGGGATGGATTCATCTATGCTAATCACCTCATTAGTTATCAGCGACAAGCGGTGGAACACAACCAGGTTTCCTGACCGCAGGTCAGTGCTATGTGCAGC
>SWBW01004569.1_pt1 | contig 19391 bp, 18 predicted proteins | sample 4693041 | NCBI WGS metagenome assembly SWBW01 (sample SAMN10267271, study PRJNA491770) | bioreactor metagenome | isolation source: DHS bioreactor inoculated with marine methane seep sediment | place: Japan: Omine Ridge, Nankai Trough | collected 2006-05-06 | reverse complement strand
CCGGCATAAACATCTTCAACAAGCGCAAACAAAAATTTACCAATCCCTCTTTTTAGTTCGGATTCAATACTTTTTTCACTATCTCTGCCATGAGGTTTATACGGTAGACAGGCCGCTTCCCAAATATGGATTAACCTTGGATAATCACCTGTTTTATAAGGAACTATTTCAAAATACATGGCCGTTTTAACTAATAATATACCACTTCCACACCAGGATGTGCTGCTTTAAAATCTTCAATTTTTGAATACTTCACCGAAGTATTAAAACACCTGAACTCTTTAAGATTGTACAGTTGCTCAACGGGCTTCAGGTTTTTTATGTTGGTATTATTGATTGATAGAACTTCAAGTTTTTTCAGATCCTCAATGCCCTTGAGGTTTTTTACCTGCGTACCGCTAATATTCAATGAAGTTAACCCATCAAGTGCAAATATGGGTTCAATATTTTCCACTGGAGTATTTTCAATATTCAGGTGCGTGAGTTGTTTTAACCCTCTAATTCTTTCAACAGAGTTGATGGGACTACTGGTAATATCAAGCCTTGTTAAGTTGGGAAGTGATGTAATAGGCGAAATGTCAGAAATCGCAGTATTGCTAATGATCAATTCGGTCAATTGTAAAAACACTGTTAATGACTCAAGATTTCGGATGGATAATTTATCAGAAATGGTCAGTTGGTTCAAATCTGCCACCCGTTGCATATTTTCACGAGTCATGTCACCGTCAATTCCAGCTTCCTTTTTGAGCAGTTGTTTCCATTCATCATCCAACGAAGTCCACCACATATTCATATTGTCAGATTGATACACCACAAGGCTTTCAGGCAGTTTCTTTTTAAATAACAATACATTTTCCGTGGTCATATTCGAATGGTCGCAATATACCACCTGAAGATTTGAACAGTTTTGTAAGGGCATCAGGTTGCTCACCTTTGTGTTTTCAAGCCGGATGGTCCTGATGTTATCCAGTTTGATCAATGGTTCGATAGACGCAACAGCCGTATTACTTATATTTAATTCTCTAAGATGATTTAAAAAACTCAATGGTTCCAGGTCGGATACCTTGGTACTGCTGGCATCAAGTTGTTCCAAGCGGTAAATCATACTAACAGGCACTAAGGAATTAATTTCGGGAATATCAATATCCAGTGCCGTCTGGTTGATCATCTCGTGCAGTTCTTCTTTTGTTACCGGATCGCTGATGGGTATTTTTTGACTTACTATAGCTTTCCAGTCATTGGAAAGAGTTCGCCACCATTCAAATAATTTTTCTGAATTGAAGATGACCAGGCATCCGTTATTGATCTCCATAAATTGTTGCGCTTTCAGTGCATCAATGCCACTATTATCACAATAGATCATATCCAGTTCTTCCAGGTTTTCAAGTGGAGATAGATCATTCACTGCTGTTTGATTTGCCTGCAATACCGAAAGCTTTTTGAGGTTGTTCAAAGGCGACAGATCAGCAATGGCTGTACTGTCGATATTCAGGTTTTTAAGTCCGCCGAGGGAGTTGATGGAGTTGAGAGTAGTCATTTTCGAGTTGGACACATTCAGGTATGCCAATTCGCTTAATTGATCAAGCGCTGACAAATCAGTAAGCTGGGTTCCTGAGATTTTCAGTTGTTTCAACTTTGTAAGGCTGGCCAGTATATCAACGGATAAAATGGGTGTATAACTCAAATCCAGTTTTTCGAGTTGTTTTAAATGTTCCAGTACTGAAAAATCAGTGATTCCTGTTAAGGAGCAATCGAGTATGCTAAGGTTGGTAGCATACCGAAGGGAACTGATATCGGTAATGGGCGTTCCGGAACAATCAAGATGTTGCAGTTGATTCAGGTTTCTTAATGGAGACAGGTCATCGATCAGCGTATTTGAAAAATCTATGGTTGTAAGTTCCGTAAGTTCTGAAACAGGATCCAGGTTGCCAATCATCATATTGTTGGAAACATCAATGGATTTTATTTTCCTAAATTTCAGGAGCTGTTTATAAATTGGGGATGCGTCAACGGCTAAAGTATCAGGCCTAATTTGTGAAAAGGTATCTGTTACGGTATAAATCTGGTCGGTAGCCAAGTGTTCGGCCACGGCACCATAATTAATCGTGTCTCCTTCCTGTACCAAAAATGTATCCACTCTGATCGTATTAACCCACTTTTCAATAACGATGGTGCTGTCATCGAATGATACAATTTTATTGAAAGGCAGTGTATCGTAAATCAATACCGATTCACTGAAAAAGTTTTTCCAGGTAACGGCCATATGTTCCCACCAGTAACGCAGTTCCTGCTTTTCATTCAGTTTGGTCGTGTACAGGCTAACCAATTTTAAATCTTTCTGGTAAGGGTCGAGGTTAATTTCGGCATAGCGGATCATATTATTATCCACCGTGTCATTTGCAATGGTAATGCCCTCCAAATGCCTGTTCATGGTTACTTTAAAATACAGATCACCCTGATCATTCACCAGTTGCTCTACTTTTTCAATGTTAAAAGTAAACGTGACTTCGTTAAAGAAAAAATCCACATCTTTTAGGTACGCCTGCACATCTTTACTAAGCGAAATTTCCCTGTTTTCGTCCAAGTCATCTTCAATTTGCACTTCATCATCCCTGAAAAACTTCAGGTAGCTCTCGTTGATAATCACATCTTTATCGGAAGGCAATTGGGTATCATCACCAAGGAAGTTTAGCGTACCTTCCAGAAACTGGATGATCTGCTTGCTTTGTTCCGTATATTCTTCAACCTGCTGGGGTGTCAGTTCATGTTTTTCCTGGGAAATGACAGTTAGCTGTAAGAATAAACATGTAAAGAGTAAAACTATTGATCGATAGCGCATAGTTTATATGATTTAATAAGTTCTTTTTTCTCTTTGTTGTTTACAAATTTAAGATTTGAGATCAACCAGCCTGAGTTGGTATCGTTCCTGTTGAAATATGACAACTCAAAATACCAATTCTCAATTTGGAAAAAATGAAATTTGACTGAATTGATCTCTTTAAATTTCAACTGGCCCTTTTTCATCTGGTAAAAAAACAGTGAAAGATAGTCGGGTGTATAATTGTTGGACGCATACAATTCAATATGCGACGGATCGTTGAGGGCCCGGTGTAAATTCATAAAATCAAGCTCATGACTTTGGGGGTGCAAAAAATACTGCTGATGAATGCTGTCCTCTGTAGGGGGAAATAAATTAGGAAAATAACTGTAATACACATTGCTGATAATCCATTTGGAGCCCAGGTTTTCTTCTTCAAGTGTCAAGTATAAAATGATGTTCACTTCAGCACCATTTGCCAAAAATGTGGCGGATACTTCGGCATACCAGTTTTTGTCCAGAAAATTCAGGTATACCGGGTTTTCTTTGTCGGTAACATCGTCAATAAAATATTGTTTCAGCTTCCCGGATGTCCTTGGATTATAGGTGTCAAACATAATTGGTAGCATCTCTTCCCTGAGTTGGTTATTGTGGTATTTCTTATCGTTTTCAGGCAGGCGTTTCCCATATGGGTCTTCTTCCATATTAAACCGGCGAACAAACTGCCCTACCTGTTTGTTCATGGTGTACAGCACTGTTTCGTCTTCACTAAAACCATTAAAAGAGCTGTTTTGAGCAAACGATACATTGCAAACCAATAAAAAAATCAGGCTGTATAGAGTTTTTTGTAACTGTGTCATATTGATAGATTTGATCTGTTCATTAAAACGAACAAACGGCTGCAAAATTATCAGTATTTGAATATGTTAGTCTGTCTTTTTTTTAATTTTAGTAAAAATTTGAAAAATTGACCGGTAAAGAAAAGAGCAAATACATATGGCTTGTCCTTTTTATTTTATTGCAATCAACAGCTTTTGGACAAGATGAAATTGGTGCAAACCTGGATTATTTAAAGCCGGTGTTCTTCTTTTCAAATGATACCCCACGCGAAAGTGGCATTCCTGAATATCATGGCAGTTTTTATGCGCGCTTGAAATACTTGTCAAAGGCAACAAATAAAATGTTTTTGGGTATTAATTTAGGATTAAGCAATTATCATCTTGATTATGAGAGCCGCACAAGTTCACAGATGTCTTCGAATTCATCACAACTCACCTATAAATTTAACTATCTGCACTTTGATTTTTATCCTGAGTGGGTATTTGGCAAGAAGTTTAGCTTCTTTTTTAACACAGGTATATCACTGCAATTTCTGATAAACTCACATAGGGAGGGTTCCGGTAATAGTTGGCGGGCAGAGGAATTACCTGATGGCACGTGGCAAACAGTGCATAATGAGTATGTAATAGATGAAAGCGCCAAAGATAATTTAAAAAACTTAAGTGGTGGTTTGCTCTTTGGTTATGGTGTCCGTTACAGTTTAAAAACAAACTGGAATATTAACTTTGAAATTACCAATAGGTTCATCCCTTTTCCAATAGAAAGTGAAGTAACAAGATCTCAGCTTGAAATTTTAATTAATGCAGGTGTATCCTACATAATTAATAGGGGCAAAGATCCTGTTTTGTTGCGACAAAAAGAGAATAAGAATTAAAAAACGATACTTTATTTTACCGTTTCTTTCACTCGGATATCGCCGAGCAATACATCCCAGAAACCAATCAGCCTACCGCCGATTTGGGTTTCTTTACGTTTTACATAAACGGTAATATCTTTTTTGGTGGTGTCCTGGTATATCAGGCGGCCTTCTTTGTCGTAGCCTTTAAACTTCTGGAAAATGGTGATCACACCTACATAAGTTCCGTCAGGTTGGCGTTGTAGGTCGCTTACATATTCAATATTGTACCAACTTATTTCAACTTTGTTGTAATTGAGGCGCATCAGCCTTTCGAAATACTTGCGTACATCGTAATAATTAATTTCAGTTCTAACGAGTGACGAAACACCAATTTCACTACCTGTCATAAAAAGTTCTTCGGCACGGTCGATTACACGGTTGGCTTCGCTCCAGGGTGTATCTTTGTCACCAATTATGACGATGTATTTACTCAGGTCACGAACCTTTTCCATTGCTAGGCTGTCAATGGCCTGTTTGCGTTCGGGGCTCAGGTTATCCTGTGCAAAACCGGATGTGGTAAATCCCAATCCAATGGCAAATAATATGATAAATGCTGTTTTATTCATGACCTTCGTTATTTAGTAATTAATTCAATTTCAGTAATTTTTCCCAGGTTATCCTGTTTTACAGATTCGACTTTGTATTTATACTCTTTTCTGTCTTTCAGGTAATTCAGGAAGTTGGAAATGGTGGTCGGCCGATCGTAATCATTAAAACCGCCTGCCTGGCTGATGATGATCAATACCGGTACATCAGGACTTGCAAACTGCTGCATGGCCGCGTCAATTTTCTGGTTGGCCATGTCATAGCTTCCTGCATTTGCGATGCCACTGAAAGCATTGTCGATGACAGCAAATTCAGACTGTGCTGCCCTAAGCCTTGCCTCTTCCTCTAGCCTGAGCCTTTCTTCTTCGGCCAGACGCTCCTTTTCTGCGCGTAATTCTGCTATTTTTAATTCAGCTTTTTCAATGAGTTCCTGCACCTCAGGATCGTCAATATTGTATGTTTTAATGGTAGCCACACGTGCTGCCTGCTCATCAAGTGACCAAGTAGTTTCTTCGTTGATGATGGCATTCAGGTCTTTTTTTGCCTGTTCCACCATGGCCGCATATTCTGCTGCTGCTGCCTCTTTGGCCAGTCGTTTACTCTTACAACTTGTTGCTCCTCCAATGGTGATGGCCATGATAAGCATCATCACTGTAATTCGGGATGAAAATTTAAGCATTTGCTTCATTTTAGTAGAGATTAAAATAATTTGAAATGGGTAATTTGAAAATCTGTGAAATTATTGTCATATTAAACGCAAAAGTATTTAAAAAAATTATATCAACTTTGTGAATAATTGTTAAGCAAATTTTATGCTCAAACATTATACCATACCTATTTTTATACCAGAATTGGCTTGCCCGTTCCAGTGTGTATTTTGCAACCAGGAGAAAATTTCCGGACACCAGAAAATACCTGATAAAAATGATATTCAACAGACGATTACAGAACACCTTAAGTCGTTTAAAAGAACAGACAGGATAGTGGAGGTTGGCTTTTTCGGAGGTAGTTTTACAGGCATTCCCATTGAAGAACAGGCACATTACCTCGAAACTATTCAGCCTTTTGTTAAGCAGGGCGAAGTACAAGGCATCCGTTTATCTACCCGGCCTGATTATATCAGCGAAGAAATATTGGTTGTGCTGAAGAAATACAGGGTAAGCACTATTGAGTTGGGCGCACAATCTATGGATGATGAAGTACTGACGAAAACATTCAGAGGGCATACGGCAAAGCAGACAGAGGAAGCGTCAAAGATGATTCTCGAAAACGACTTTGAACTGGGCTTGCAGATGATGATCGGTTTGCCTGGTGATACATTGGAAAAATCCATCATCACGGCCAAAAGGATTATTGAACTGGGAGCGGCAAATACAAGAATTTACCCGGCTGTTGTGATCAAAGGAACCGCCATGCATTCATGGTACACGAATGGAAAATATACACCATTGAGCATGGATGAAGCCATACAGTGGAGCGCACAAATTTTACCTTTATTTGAAGAAGCAGAAGTAAAAGTGCTACGTGTGGGTTTACATCCCTCCGAGGGACTTTTAAGTGGCCATGAGTTAGTAGCCGGACCTTTTCACCAGTCGTTTAAAGAATTGGTGCTGACTGAAATTTGGAAACAAAAGTTGAGTCCTTTACTGACAAATGAACCAAGCGGTAAGCTGACAATATTTGTAGCGCCCGAAGAAATCAATTATGCCATTGGCTATGGTGCAGCGAATAAAAAGATGTTTCTTGAGAAATGTAAGACGGTTGAATTCATGAAAAAATCATCACTAAGTGGGCGAAACTTCGAATTTTCACTTGCCTGATGTATATTTTGCATCCCCCAAAATGTGGAGTACTTCCCCAAAATACATCCGGTGGTAGTCTTTTGCGGGATATTTTTTTTCTATATCCGGGTCAAGGAAGTTTTCGGGTTTAAAATCGTCCCAATAGGATTTTTTACACTCAATGATCAGTTCGGCTTCTTTGAATGACGGGGCTGTAACTACCTGCGATGGAACAACTGTTAACCCGGTTTCGGCAATTTTATCACCATCCCGGCCCGATTTGGTGCCCAGTAGGTTGAGGTCCCTCTTAAATTTTTTATCAAACGCCGTCAATGTAAAGGTTTCATACTTTTCCATAAATTCAAAAGTGAATCGGGTAGGCCTCACAACTACCACAGCTATGGGCTTGTTCCACATAATGCCAAAATAGCCCCAGGCCACAGTCATTGTATTGTAATGGTTTTTATCGAAATCGCCACTGGTAAGTAAGAACCATTTATTTAACCAAAGTTCATTTATTTGTGCCAGGAATTGAGTTGGTTTGATTTGTTGCATATTTTTTATTTTAAAATCCATTGATTAAAAAACCACCGTCAACTACCAGGCATTCACCTGTAATGTAGGAGGCTGCAGGCATGCAAAGAAAAGCAACAGCCGCAGCTACTTCTTCAGGTTCGGCAATCCTGCCGATTGGGGTTCTTTCAATTATATTATTCAAATATGCCTGGTCTTTTAGTAATTTGTCAACAAGCGGTGTTCGCGTGTACCACGGTGCTACCGCATTTACCCGGATACCTTCCGGAGCCCATTCACCTGCCAGGTTGCGGGTCAGTTGTATCAGCGCTGCTTTTGTCATTCCGTAAGGAGCTCCTGTTCTGATATGCGTTATTCCGGCAACTGACACCACATTGACCAAAGCACCGGCATCCGATTTTTTCAAAAATTCGTACGAACGCTGGCAAATATCAAATGTAGCATGCATATTCGTTTGGATGATCTGCTGGTATTCATGTTCTGAATAGGTAACGGTTTTTTTGCGGATATTCATGCCCACATTGTTGACCACTATATCCATTTTTCCGACCTCAGTATTGATCTTTTCAAACAAGTTTATACGGTCTTCTTTGATGGTCACATCCGCCTTACATCCCCATGCCTGATGGCCATTCGCCCGGTATTTCTCAACTTGTTCATCAATCATTTGCTGATTGCGGGCTACAATAAAAACCTGGGCACCTAATTCCACAAATTCATCGGCTATGGCCAGGCCAATACCTTTGGTGCCACCGGTAATGAGTGCCATTTTACCTTCCAGCCTCCATTTCGATTGTTGCATGGTCATCTTATTTGGTAAATTTTAATTTGATAGAAACGATCTCCGGCCTGTTTACCGTTCTGATAGGCGGACCCCAGCCACCAACACCACTTGAAACATAGAAATGTGTATCGCCTTTCTTTTTATAGCCCCAGCCTAATTCGTATACCATATTGGTAATATAGTTAAAAGGCCACAACTGGCCATGATGTGTATGACCGGATAATTGCAAATCTACCCCGTTTTGTTCAGCAATTTCCAGCTTAAATGGCTGATGATCCATTAATATAATGGGTTTTGAATGGTCTAAATCTACCATAATTTCACTTAGCTCTTTACGTTTGCCATTGGTGAATTGTCTGATGGTCAAATCCTCTCTTCCAACCACATAAAATGAGTCATTGATAAGCAAAGCATTATCATTCAATAGTTCAACACCATGCTCAGCAAGGTATTTCTTCGAAGCCATTACCCCACCGATATACTCATGATTGCCGGTAACTGCAAATAAACCATATTTGGCTTTTAACTGAGTGAGGATGTCTCCCACATTATTATTGATTACCGGAGCGATGTCTTCATCAATAATATCTCCCGGAATCAATATAATATCAGGACTCAACGCATTCACTTTATTGACAATAATGGATAAATGCCTTTTCTCAATGGTGGTGCCGAGGTGGACATCGGAGAAGGCAACGATATGTAATTCCTTCATGTTTCCACCACTTTTGTCAACTTCTAAATCAATATTACGGACAACAGGAAACCAGGTATTTATATGTCCGACTAGCGCAATAATTCCTGTAATGAAAATAACGGTTATCGCTAAAATTTTTCTTACTCTTTCGGGATCAGAAAATGTGGGCAGAAAACCAAAAATCAGATTTATTAGCCGCACCAAATCAATAAGCACAAGCTGAAGCAACAAATACACCATGATCCCCAGCCAGAAAGAACCTGCCCAGATTAGTGTAGCCGTGAACCAGTTCACAGAAACCCTCTCCAGGAATCGTCCCGCCAGAAAAGCTACAGCGAGGAATGAAACCCCTATAATCAGCCACATTCTTAAGGATGAACCCTGCGGTATCACAGAAAAACCGCGCCGGATGATATAATAATTGATCAGTGCGTAAAGCACCAATACAATTGAAAAGAAAATAATAAAACCGTAATTTTTCATACCTGTTTAACAACTAAACAGCCACTTTGTTCTCCCTGCGTTTTTTCATCATCGGGATGCTGATAAAAATAAAAAGCAATGTGATGGATATGGGTCCGAAAGCAGTCCACCATAGATCCATATTATAAGCCAATGCGAATAAATACATACCCCACCAGAAAAGCATTTCACCCACATAATTTGGAAAGCTCATAATGCCCCATAAGCCCGTTTTCAGCAATTCATTCTTATTTTTACGTATTCGAAGATGTTTCCTGAGTTGGTTATCAGCTATGGTTTCAATCGAAATAGCTGCAACAGTAACAAGGGTTGCCAGTGAAAACAATATGGAAACTGGAGTCGTGTTGGCGTTGATAGCAAAATAGACAGGTACCATGCCAGCGAATACCCACAAGGTTGGCATTAAATGAATACTGATGAAACTCGAAGGCCAGTAGAATATGCCCGTTTTTTTCTTGATTTTCACGTAGCGCCAGTCTTCATCGCCAAAACCTTCCCACCTGAGCATCCAGTTCCATGTAAGCCGAACACCCCATGTGAAGAGGAGTAATATCATGATCCAAATAGTGAAATTAGCTCCTGTAAAAGGAAAACCAAATGCTTTAAATAACCAGTAGAAGGCAATAAAAATGGGTGCCACACTCCAGTAAGGATCATACATGCTCGAGTTTCTATATAGCATACTGAAAATAAAAACTACCAGCGTAGCCACAATATCCGCAACTAATGTTTTCCTGAGAATGATATCAATGGGTATATATTCCAACGTAACTATTGCAGCCAGTCCGGCAATAATATAAACCAAGGCCACAATAACCAGGGCTTTTATTTTTTCTGTTTTATTCATATTAGTTTGGTGTATTTTTATGGAGGCGTAAAAATACAATTTAATGGTAATTCTGGCCAATAAAAATATACCGAAGCAAGCCTTGCAGACACTTTGTGGATATGGAGAGTTGATTCTATTTCAGACAGAGGCAATCACCTATCCTGCAATTTCAGGTCATCCTGATATTTTCTTTTGTGTTATTGGTGCGCATTTGGTCATTGCACCTAATTTGCCGAATACTATAAAAATGAAACTTAAAAAGTTGAATATTAAATTTGAAGAAGGTTTCGAAATGGTAGGGCATGCATACCCGGCCTCAGCCGGGTATAATTGTGTTGTAACTAAAGAATTCCTGATTGGTAATCAGGGCTTAATCGATAAAAAGATAGGGGAACAAACTACTGACAAAGAATTCATCCATGTGAGCCAGGGTTATACAAGATGCAATCTGTTGCCACTTGAAGATAACAGGTTTATTACTTCCGACAAAGGCATTGAAAAAGCCTTGGTTGAAAAAGGCCTGGAAGTGTTGTGTGTAAACCCTGAGGGTGTTCAATTACTCGGTTTTGATCACGGTTTTATTGGTGGGGCCGCAGGGATATTTAAAGATCAGATTTTCTTTATCGGCCATTTGAATCATTATGCAGATGGAGAAAAAATCAGGCATTTTTTATCGGGATATGAGATCATCGAATTGTATGATGGTCCCCTCTTCGATGCCGGGAGCATACTTTTTCTATAATATTTTAGGTGGATTTAAAAAAACCAACCTCATTCGACACGCAATACACACCGCCGGCATCCATCGCAGCTACACATCGGTTACAATGATCGCAATCGGATTTTTGAATTTCTCCTGAGGCTAATTTTTTGACAAAATCGGGATCCTGTATGGTGGCCCTGCCAATTTGGATAAAGTCAAATCCGGCATCCAGCAATTCATTAATGCCATCGAAAGAATCGGCACCACCAATATAAATGACAGGAATGTCAACTTCTGATTTTATTTTTTTAGCGCCTTCCAACAGAAATAAGGATTCATAAACATGTTCCGGCACCATAAAACGACCAAACAACTTTAAACCGATCCTTTTCAGAAAATCTGATTGATTATTGCTCATTTCCTTCACAGGTAAGTTCCCACGAAGCATCAAAAAAGGTACTTTGGAGGTAAATCCGGCGCTGGGGATCAGCGCACTGGCTCCTGCCTTTTCAAAGGCTTTGGCTATCTGAATGGCTTCATCAATTTCAATACCCCCCGTCATGCCATCCCGCTGGTTCATTTTCACAAGAACCGGAAATTCTTTTCCAACGGCATTTCGCGCCTGCCTTATTACGTCCACCGGAAACCGTAAGCGGTTTTGCAGGCTGCCGCCATACTTGTCTTTTCGTTTGTTGGTCCAGGGAGAAAGAAATTGGCTTAGTAAATAGCCGTGTCCTGCATGAATTTCAACAGCATCGAAACCGGCTTTTTTAGCCATTAACGCAGCATTTACAAATGCTTCAATTTTTTCAGAAATATCGCTCTCCGTCATTTCCCGGCAATAGGACAGGGTAAATACGCACAATTTGGGAGAGGCTCCCATGGGCCGTTTGCCAATTACATTTTTACTTGTAAAAAAACCACTATGTCCCAACTGAATGGATGCAGCGGCACCTTCCTTATGCACCGCATCCGTTAATCTTCTCAAATCAGGAATGATCTCTTTACGCATCCATAGTTCATGTGGAAATGTCAGCCCATCATGGCTTACTGAACAATAAGCAACAGTGGTCATGGCAACGCCACCTTCAGCAACCCGGCGATGATGTTCAATCAGATGATCTGTAACCTGGCCATCCTGGCACATACCCTCGAAACATCCTGCCCGGATGATCCTGTTCTTCAATTTTAAATCATCAATAGATTGGCTGTTTAAAAATTTCATGCTTTGATTGGTTCTGACATTTTAACAAAAATAAAAGAATCCGCTCATAAAATATTTGAATTAAAGTATCTTTGGGTTTTGACTTATGCGCAATCCTAAGACATACCTTTTAGTAGTTCTATTATACATTGTTTTCTCGCACTTAATTTCCTGTAGGGAGAAGTACTGGCCCGAACTGGATAAATACGAAGAGGTGTTGGTTGTGGATGGGCTGATTACTAATGAGCCCGGTCCATATACCATCAAGTTGTCACTGTCAGTACCCATGGACAGCGCTGAGCTTATTCCCTATCCAGATTGTAAGCTGGTTATCTCAGATGAAGGAGGGAATTCTGAAAACCTAACGGAGACAGAGCCTGGTGTTTATATGACCTCTCCTGATGGACTTCAAGGTGCCATTGGTCGTAAATATCAACTGCAGATCATCACACCAAATGGCAATACATACGAATCTCCATATGAAGAATTAAGAACGCCAGTGGGCATCGACTCAGTTTATGGTATTATAGAATACCGGCAGGATGAAAATTTCACTAATGACCTCGTCGGATACCAGTTCTACCTAGATACTGAGATGGCAGAGCAGGATTCAAATTTTTTTCTGTGGCGTGCCGACGCGACTTATCATTACCAATCGGATTTTACCATTCGGTGGTATTATGATGGCGCACTGAATTGGTTTCACGGACCGGATTCATTGTACAATTGCTGGAAAAGCTACAGGGTAGGACGTATATTTACAGGGAGCACACAGTCATTAAATATACCCCAAATTAATGGATATGCTTTAAATTACGTAAATACCGAAACCAGGCAATTGTCCGTTAAATACAGCTTATTTGTGAGACAATTCACAATCAGTGAGGGAGCATATAAATTTTGGAATGGCTTGGCTGGTCAAAATTCGGAACAGAACAGTCTTTTTTTATCGCAACCCTACCAAATTAGCGGCAATGTTCATAACGTGGTTGATAACACCGAACCTGTATTAGGTTATTTTATGGTAGCAGGAATATCAGAGAAAAGGATTTTTGTGGATCGACCATTGAACTCCATTCCATTTCATTATGCAATATGCGAGCTGGATAACGGTGATTTCCACTCCTATGCGCAATTGTCGATGGCTGACCCGGTATTTTATCCAATTTACGCGATTGAAACACCTGGCGGCAGAAGAGCTGTCCCCGCGCAGGAGTGTGTTGACTGCAGGCTCAAAGGGGGTACTATTACAAAGCCTGAATTTTGGATCGATTAGAATTCCTCTACTTTTAGCCTTGCTTGCTTAAATCATCCTTTGCTTTTTCGTATTTTCGCAGCCAAATTATTCATAAAAATCAGATCATTATGTTGCGCACACATACTTGTGGAGAACTGCGGCTTGCAGATGTAAATAAAGAAGTAAAATTGAGCGGATGGGTGCAGCGTATTCGCGATAAAGGCGGACTCATCTGGATCGATCTTCGTGATCGTTATGGAATCACCCAATTATTGATGGAAGAAGGGAGATCGGGTCAGCAGATTGTGGATACGGCCAGAAAATTGGGACGTGAATTTGTGATTCAGGTCACAGGTAATGTGATTGAAAGGGAATCAAAAAACCCGAAAATGGTAACAGGTGAAATAGAAATTGATCTGACAGCATTAAAAGTATTGAACGCATCAAAAACACCACCATTTACCATCGAAGATGACACTGATGGTGGTGATGAACTCAGGATGAAATACCGCTATCTTGATTTAAGGAGAAATCCTTTGCGTGAGAATATTTCCCTTCGACACAGGCTTTCATTGGAAACCCGAAAGTATCTCGACAGCCAGGGTTTTATCGATATTGAAACGCCTTTTTTAATTAAATCAACACCTGAAGGCGCCCGCGATTTTGTTGTGCCATCAAGAATGAATGAAGGGCAGTTTTATGCTTTGCCACAGTCGCCACAAACATTCAAGCAATTGCTGATGGTGGCTGGTTACGATCGTTATTTCCAATTGGTAAAGTGTTTCCGCGATGAAGATTTGAGAGCAGACCGTCAACCTGAATTCACACAAATTGACTGCGAAATGGCTTTTGTAGAACAACAGGATGTGCTGGATACATTTGAGGGGCTGGTCAGATACCTGTTTAAAGAAGTCAAAGGAGTAGATATTGAAAAACTGCCTCACATGACATACGAGGAGACCATGCGAAAATATGGCAGCGATAAACCTGACCTGCGTTTCGGGATGGAATTTGTTGAATTGAATGATGTGGCCCAGGGAAAAGGATTCAATGTATTTGATGAAGCCGAACTGGTGGTAGGTATTAATGTAACAGGATGTGCTGAATATTCCCGTAAACAATTGGATAAACTGACAGATTTTGTCAAAAAACCACAGATTGGCGCCAAAGGACTTGTTTATGTAAAACACAATGCAGATGGTACGTTTAAATCCTCCGTCGACAAATTTTATGCAGAGGACGATTTAAAAGTTTGGGCAGAGAAATTCAATGCCCAACCCGGCGACCTGATGCTGATACTTTCCGGTGAAGCAGAAAAAACACGCAAACAACTCAATGAATTGCGCCTTGAAATGGGCAACCAATTGAATTTACGCGACCCCAAGGTATTCAAACCTCTGTGGGTAGTTGATTTTCCTTTGCTCGAATGGGATGAAGATTCCAAACGATTCCATGCCATGCACCATCCGTTTACTTCGCCCAAACCGGAGCATGAAGCGATGCTGGCAACTGATCCGGGAAAAGTAAATGCCAATGCCTATGATTTGGTGATCAATGGAGTTGAAATTGGTGGAGGTTCGATTAGAATACACAACCGTGAACTGCAAAAGAAAATGTTCCAGGTACTCGGATTTACAGACGAAGATGCGCAGGCACAATTTGGCTTTCTCATGAATGCCTTCGAATTTGGCGCACCCCCACATGGTGGTATCGCATTGGGCTTCGACAGGCTGGTGGCTTTGTTTGCAGGCCAGGACTCCATCCGTGATTTTATCGCCTTCCCAAAAAACAACGCCGGGCGTGATGTCATGATCGATTCGCCTTCGGTAATTGCGCTGGATCAATTGGAAGAGTTGGGGTTGAAACTGGATTTAAAGAAATAATTAAAAAGGCACTCAGATACTTTTTCAAAGGCGTTTTTCGTTAACCAATTAAACCAAAAACGCATTCTTATGAAAAAGACCCTTTCAATGCTCCTCATTGTTATTTTTACAATGGGTATCACTTCTGCTTTGCTTAGCCAGGAAACGGAAAAAACAGCATTCAACACCAAAAAAACGGAAGTTAACATTGCCATAGCCAATATTTTTGCCAAAAATTATATGTATCCTTATTACCTGTATGATGGTGATTTGGTGTATCCTTACTTTGATGATTTTAACGTGCCAAGAACAAAACTGACCGCAGGCTTAAAACTTCACAACCCAAAAGGAGCTGTTCGATTGGCGGCCGAATTTTCCTATAACAGCAGAAAGTTTGACAATGGCGATAATGATGCCACTTCTTCCAGCTACAGGATGTTGGATGCAGGTTTCAACTTGGGTTACGAATGGCATTCCACCTTCAACAGGGTAAATATTTATTATGGATTCGATCTCTCGGCAGCGCATACGAATTATAGCTACATAAATACCATTAATGATGATGAACATATCACCAAGTCTAGAGAGATTTCTTATGGACTAAGTCCGCTTGTGGGTGTTAATTTCTTTATCACACCGAACCTGTCTATAGGCACTGAGATGAAATTTATGACAGAAGCGTTTACCGGAAAAACCATTTATGAATATAATGGTGAGGAACAGGACACAGATAAATCAAGTGGCTTCAGAACCCAGTTTGGACCCTTGGGATTTCTTTCCTTTAATATCCATTTTTAACAAAAGTTTTAAAACTAATGTGCACCATGCACAATGATGTCTTCGATAAATTTCGGAATATCAGTATTATCGATATAACTCGAAAAATATGGAGCACCCACACCAATGGCATACACCGGAACGTTCACGCCCGTATGCGAATAGGTAGTCCAGCCAATTCCCGCTTTGTCGCTCATCATTTTATTCAACAAGTTGGCTAATGGTTCTTCATCGTGATAGGCATGGTCAGGCTCTGCACCTTCTGAAGTATAAAGGCTTGTTAAAAAAGATTTTTTAATCATGGCGATTTCTGCCTTCGTCAACGGTATTTTATCCGGGTTGCCCAATCCAAAATACCAATCCATGATCTCCATCATATGTTTAAAATCCTGTTCTATATCACCCGTCAGGTTCACCCTGAAATCCCTGATCACTTCCACAAAAGACTGAGACGAAATGATCTGATGCTTTAGTATAGCCAGATCTGTATCATATTTCGTGGGTCTGTTACCAAGTGCCATGCCTCCGGTTTCGTGGTCGGCGGTGACAACAATCAATGTTTCTTCCGGGTGCGCTTTATAAAATTCGATGGCCACATCAATGGCATTTGAAAATTCAATGGTCTCGTGGATGGTTGATGCCGCATCATTGGCATGGCATGCCCAGTCGATTTTACCGCCTTCCACCATGATAAAAAAGCCTTCTTCTCCTTCCAGCACATCAATTGCTTTTCGCGTGAAATCACTTAATTGCAGGTTGGTCTCGTTCAGGTCAAGTGCATATCGCATGGCACCACTTTCTTCGGTCAAATTAGACACGGCAATAACGCGCCCGGAATTTTTATTTAGCGACTGAATTTCCTCAACAGTATTCACATAGTTGAACCCGTTCTTTTTGGCTTCATCAATCGCATTCATATAGGTGCCACCCACTTCACCTTCAGGAGATTTGAAACCACCTCCGCCAAAAAAATCAAACGATGAATGGACCAGATCTAATCCAATTTCAAAATAATTGTCGCGTGAAGGCTGGTGGGCATAGAATACAGCCGGAGTGGCATGATCAATTGATACACTCGACAGGATACCGACTTTCATTCCCATATCTTTGCATTTTTCAGCTATGGTTTTGTAGGATTCTGTAGCATCCGGATTCATGGATATCCGGTTGATATTGGTTTTTTTACCACAAGCCAAAGCTGTTCCTGCCGCCGCTGATCCGGTTATAAAACGGTTGTCGGCATACGTACTTGCATAGCCGGCTGCCGGAAATTGGGTAAAGGCAAAATGCTGAAATCCTTTTTCTTCATGTATCGCTGCCAAATAAGCTTCCGCTGCATTGACTTGCACCAGTCCCATCCCGTCGCCAATAAAATAAAATACATATTTGGCTTTATGATGTGGATGTTCGCATGAGTAAAACAACAGGCCGATTGCCAGGCTGATAAATACAAACTTTAAAAACTTTTTCATTGATACATTTTGTTTGATCATGGCAAAATTATCGATAATTGACAATCAGAACCTGTTCCCGTGTTAAATTATTATCAATCTAAGTTGCACATATCTTGCTATTTTTGCAGCAGTTAAAAACGAAGCATGACTGCAAAAGATATTGAAATAATGGCCCCGGTGGGCTCCTGCGCGTCGCTGATGGCTGCGATACAGGGAGGCGCTGACTCGGTATACTTTGGGATAGAAAACCTGAATATGCGCTCCAAATCGTCGCAGAATTTTACCATCGATGATTTAAAGGAAATTACGCGCATTTGCAGGGAAAACCAGATACGGACATACATCACACTGAATACGGTCATCTACGATCATGAGATGGAAAAAATGAGGTTGATCGTGGATGCGGCCAAAGCAAATAATATTACAGCCATCATAGCTTCTGATATGTCGGTGATCAATTACGCTTCGTCAGTGGGCATGGAGATCCATATGTCAACACAAACCAATATTACCAATATTGAAGCGGTAAAATACTATGCCCAATTTGCTGATGTGATGGTAACGGCTCGTGAATTGTCGCTCGAACAGGTGAAATCCATCACTACAGCGATCAAAGATCAAAATATAACTGGGCCATCCGGCGAACTCGTGCAGATTGAAGTATTTGCTCATGGCGCGCTTTGTATGGCGGTTTCGGGCAAATGTTACCTGAGCCTTGATAACCTGAATTCATCGGCCAACCGGGGTGCCTGTTTGCAACAGTGCCGTAGGAAATATATTGTAAAAGAAAAAGATTCCGACATCGAACTGGAAATTGACAATGAATACATCATGTCACCGAAAGATCTGAATACGGTGTCATTTCTGGATAAAATACTGGATGCCGGTGTGACGGTATTGAAACTGGAAGGCCGCGGGCGTTCGCCCGAATATGTGAAAACCGTGGCTTCGGTATACCGTGAAGCGGTGCATGCATGGTTTGAAGGAGCATACAACCAGGAGCAAATTGACCAATGGAATGAACGGCTTTCCAAGGTTTACAACCGTGGATTTTGGGATGGCTACTACCTGGGCAGGAAAACAGGGGAGTGGACTGAAGATTATGGGAACCAGGCAACCGTACGCAAAATGTATGTCGGAAAAATAACCAATTATTATACTAACATTGGAGTGGCTGAGATAAAGATTGAAACCAATTCACTGGCTTTAGATGATGAAATTAAAATCATCGGACCCACCACAGGTGTGTATGAAGATGTAATTTCAGAAATCAGGGTGGATTTAACAACGGTAGATGAAGCTGCCAAAGGGGATGTTTGCTCTGTCCGTGTAAAAGAATTGGTGCGCAGGGGCGACAAGCTTTACAAAATTGTACCGGCTGACCGAAGTGTTCCAAACTTAGTACAACAATAAATGATCATTTCTCAAATAGTGGCCGTTTCTCTGAACAATGTCATTGGAAAAGACAATGGTCTGCCCTGGCATATGCCCACGGACATGGCCTATTTTAAAAATACAAGCAGGGGGCATCATATTGTAACCGGAAGGCGGAATTACGAAGCAGAAGGAAAAGCCCTTTCCGGAAGAATCAATATCGTTTTAACACGCAACCCTGACTTTCAGATTGGCGATGGCTTCGTGGTGCATCAACTGGATGAAGCCATTGAGATTGCCCGCAAAGCAGGAGAAGATGAGTTGTTTATCGTGGGTGGCGCTGAAATTTACAAATTGGCCATGCCGGTAACTTATAGGATTTACCTCACAAGAATCTATACCCAAATAGCTGGCGACACCTTTTACCCTGAACTAGATATGCATGTTTGGAAACAAGTTTCTATCGACCGGAGAAAAGCAGATGAGAAAAATCCGTATGACTACGATTTTATAGTATATGAAAGACAACATGATCAATTATAACCTGCACCAACATACCTCATTTTCTGA
>SWBW01000030.1_pt1 | contig 19527 bp, 8 predicted proteins | sample 4693041 | NCBI WGS metagenome assembly SWBW01 (sample SAMN10267271, study PRJNA491770) | bioreactor metagenome | isolation source: DHS bioreactor inoculated with marine methane seep sediment | place: Japan: Omine Ridge, Nankai Trough | collected 2006-05-06 | reverse complement strand
CTTCGCCCAGAACACCTTGAGAACGTCCGCTCACGCTGTTCGCTTACAAATATGGTTTTGATGTAGGGGCGGATTGAATCCGCCCTTTTATTTGAGATGGAGTCGTAGGGGCGAAGCTGGTCTTCGCCCTTTTGTGTATACTACCACTTCTCCTCCCCCCCCTTTGGAGGAGGATTCATCCTACAGATAGGGGAGCGTACTATCGCCAGTCAGTGGTGAACTGGCGGCGGGCATTAAAATGCCCGCCCTACATTAACCCCTGCCCCTGTCTTCGCACCTTCTAATCTCTGCCACTTTGGGGTATAGTGAATTGTCTTTTACCCTCTGGAGAAAAACCATGCGCCGGACTCTTTACCTCGCTATTTTTATCCTGCTAGCCAGCGTTACCCTCAGTGGAGCGGAGGAGTTACTCCTTGCCGAAGCAATAGAAGCAGAAACTCTCGGCTGGCAGGCTCTGCTGGCTGGGGATGACGAGGCAGCTCGGCGGCACTTCATCGAGGCGATTGAAGCTGACCCCGACGGACTCCGGGCGGAGGCACTGCTCCGTGACCAGCTTCGCTTTGTCGAGGAAGTGGAACGCTTCGCCGAGTTACGGGAGGTCTGCGAGGCAATCCTCCAGCATGAGAATGTCGCTCCGCCTACCCGCCGGGTGGCGCGGAAGTGGCTCTACTACTTCGCCTCTCAGCGACGGGACGACGCTGCCCTTGCCCGCCTGAGCGCGGAGCTGGGCTATCTGGAGCAGTGGCAGGTCATCGCGCCGTTCATCGAGGTCGGCTATCTGGACTTCAACCGTCCCTTCGAGCCGGAGGAGAAAATCCGCGAGAGCTACGAACTACCCAGCCTGGGGGAGTACACCTGGCAGACTCCCAGCGAGGGATTCTATCAGGGCTTCGTGGCGTTTGAAAACCACACGCCCATCGCCAGGGGAGTCGGCTACGCCCTCGGCTACATCTATCTGCCAGAGGCGGGGGACTACCAGTTTCATCTGGAGAGCGACGATTCGATTCGGATTCTCCTCGACGGCGTGGAGGTCGGGCTGCGGGATTCTCACTTCGACTATCCCGCCGTGGAGTCCTCCTTTGGCTTTCACGCTTCGGCGGGCTGGCATCGGCTGTTGGTGAAGAGCCTGCGCCAGACCACCAGCTCCTCGGCGCAGATTCCGATTAGCTGGGGCTTCCGCCTGGCTCTGACCGATTCCGCCGGAGAGGCGGTGCCGGGGAGTATCTGCAAAGCTGACCGAGAGCTGGAGCGGGAACTCAGCCGGGGTGAGGTCGTCTCTCTGCCTCAGCCAGAGCTGACGGCAACCGGAGTTAGCGAGCGGTTCTATCGGGCGATGATCGCCGCCCATCAGGAGGACTACGATGGGGCGATTCGCCTGCTCAACGGGCTGGTGAACGAATACCCGGAGAGCGTTCTGGGTCGGCTGGCTCTCGCCTGGGTGCTGGACTCCGACGGCAGCCCTGAGCGGGCCGCCCGGGCGCGGACGAACTACAGTCGAGTTGCCACGGCAGCCCCGGAGGTCGTGCCGGCGCAGCTTGCTCTTGCCGAGATCGAAGCCGAGGAAGGCAAGTTCTGGAGTTCCCTTGAGCGGCTGAAGTCGCTGACCACGCTGGTTCCGGGAAACGAACGGATTCTGCTGACTCTGGCGGAGCGATACCGGGAGCGGGGCTTTACCTCGCTGGAGCGAAACGCCCTGACGACGGCACTGGAGCTTGCCCCGGACAACCTCGCCGCCCTCCATCGCCTGGCACTCTTCCACCGTCGGCAGCGGGACTTCGACCAGGCGGAGAACTATCTGCTGCGGGCGGCTCGGCTGGCTCCTGACAACCTGATTGTCTGGCGCGACCTGGCTGACCTCCTCCAGAACGCCGGGAAGTATCGGGAAGCCTACAGCGACTACCGCAACATTCTGGAGCTTGACCCCTACGATGTCGGGGTTTATCTGGAGTTGGCACGCTGCTGCATGAAGGGTGGCTTCGGGGATCGACTCGACGAGTACGAGGAGATGATTCGCCGCGCGCCCTTCGACTATCGGGGCTACCTGCAACTGGCACTGGCTTTGGAAGAAGACAGCGGGGCGAGCAACCCCGAACTCTTTACCGAAGCTCTGCGCCGCTATCCGGGGAAGGACTGGCTGCGCGGTTACCTCGCCTGGCGGTCCGAGGTCGAGAGCGACCCTTTCCTGCCCGATGTGGATGAGCTGATTGCCAACGCACCGGCGGCGGAGGACTACCCGGAGAACGATGCCGTGGTGCTGCTCGACTACATGCGGGTGGACCTCAACGCCGACTTCACCTACAACACCACGGTGCGCAAGGTGCTGAAGTTTCTGGCTCCCTCCGGGGTTGACCGCTGGGGCGAGATGACCATTCCCGACGACGGCAGCGTGGACATTGTTTACGCTCGCACCTACACGCCGGAGGGCGAACTCCTTGACGCGACGGTCTTTAACGCCACCGGAAGCGGTCTCGCCGTGAGCATGGAGGGAGCCATCCCCGGGGCGATTATCGATATTTACTACCATCAGACCGCAGACAGCCGAGTCATCTACGACCTCCTCGATTACTGGACGACGCGGTTCTACTTCAGTGAATACAACGACCCCATGGTGATGAGCCGCTTCGTCGTTACGGCTCCGAAAGGGATGGAACTGGAGGACGGCGACCTCAACTTTGACGGCTGGGAGCAACACACGCACCTGGGCGACGGCTTCACGACTACGGGGGGAGCCGACTATCCCACCGAGCCGCGCGATGTCTGGATATACACCGAGGAGAACACCGAGGCGATTATCTCCGAGGGGATGATGCCGGCTCGCGGTGAGTTCGCCCCGCTGGTGGCAATGTCCAGTCTGGGAGATGCCGAAACCTACTTCGACTGGTACTACGGACGCGCCCTTGCCGCGCTGATTCCCGATGAGCAGCTTACCCTGCTCGCCGACAAACTGACCGCTGGAAAAGACACCCCCCTGGCGAAGGCGCGGTCAATCTACCGCTACGTGGTAACCCGGCTGAAGCACATGGGCGGCAGCATCTTCTATCCGAACTCCGTCCGCTCGGTCTATCACCGCCGCTCAGGAACCACCGTAGAGAAGCTGCTGATATTCAAGACCCTGACGGAGCTTTCCGGGATTCCCGTGGAACTTTGCCTGACCCGCTCCCGCTGGGACGGACCAATCGTTGGCGATGTCAACAGCCCCCTGGACTACACCGAGGTCGTCGGGCGGATGGTCATCGCCGATGAAGTCTATTGGATCGACTTCCTCCCCGGTCATGTTCCTTTGGGGACGCTGCTTACCGAGTTCGAAGGTCAGCCGGTCTGGCGGTGTGAGGCGCGGCAGTTTGAGACCCTGCCCACGCCAAAGATCAACGACCATCGCCTCGCCATCGAGGTAGAGGTAAAGCTAAACGCTCTGGGGGCGGGAAGGGGCAGTCTGACCGAGTTCCACTATGGTCTTGCCTCGGCGGATCGCATCTCCTACTTCGACTCTCGCGACGCGACGGACTATCTGGACGTGGAACTCAACGGCTTCTTCCCCGGAGCCATCCTGGAGGAACACGAGCTGTTCAATCTGCGCAATCCAAACCAGCCCTTTGGCTACAGCTTCACCTTCTCCGGCGAGCGAATCGCCCAGCCCGTGGGGGACGGTCTGCTGGTCTCCGGAGTTCCCTTCCCGCTGGAGCTGTCGCCTACCTTCATCACTCGACAGGAGCGGGAATACCCGCTGGCGGTAACCAATTACCACGCCCGCGAGGAGGTCTTCCGCTACCTGCTGCCCGAAGGCTACCGGGTTGCCGGGGAGTCGCTGCTCTCCCTTGAACTCGAAGAGGGAGACAGCTACTACCGCCTCCTCGTCGAGGAGCAAACGGACTCCGAGGGAAGCTGGCTCGCCGTATCGCGGACAATTTATCTGCCACCCCAGTTGATAGAAACCCGGGACTACGAGGAGTTCCGGGAGTTCTGCCGCTCCGTGGACGAAATCGAACGCCAGCAGGTGAAACTATTGCAATAGCAGCGCGGTGCGCTGCACCACAAGGCTGACGCTTCGCGTCAGAAAACCTTGAGAACATCCGCTCCCGTTGGTCGCTTCATCTGGGAGCAGCATCATGCTGCCAACGCGGACATCGACGTAGCATGTAGGGGCGAATTTTATATTCGCCCTTTTGTGTAACATGATGTGTATTAAATAGGGCGGACACCAATCCCAATATATCAGGTCCGCCCTTACCAACGTATCCATAACAAAACGCAAGGTGTAACGTAGGGGCCGACCTTTAGGTCGGCCCGCCGGAATGGCGGGGGCGTTCTGCCCCTCACCCTAACCCGTGGACAAGTTCCTCCCCAAAGGGGAGAGGGGATAACACCTCGCAAGGTTTTGTAGGGGCAGGCCTGATTCTATAGGAATTGGTGCCTGCCTTTTCTGTAATATGATATACAAATGGCGACCTCCGCGCAATATATCCTGTTCGTCCTAACTGCGTTGGTAGGGGCGGACCTATGTGTCCGCCCAGGAAAATTGCGACCGCACCAAAAATCTCCCTCTCCCCAAAGAGGAGAGGGGATAACCCCTGGCAAGGATTTACCCTCAGGGGCAGATATATGTGTCTGTCTTTGATAATACAAAAAGGGCGCATTCGCTGCACCCTTTTGATATGCCTAAATCACTTGCTGATAGTTAGCGCACCAGCACCAGGGGCTGGCTGGTGGACTCACTTCCAACAGTCGCCTGCACCCAGTAGGTTCCGGTAACCAGGCGTGAGGCATCCCAGCTCAACTCATGGCGACCCGTGGAGAGACCTCCCGAATGCACATCGCCAACCCGTCTGCCAGCAAGGTCGTACACGGCGACCTCAACAGAACCAGCCATCTCCAGATCCAGCGCGAGCTGGATAGAATCCGTCATCGGTTGATAGCTGGCTCCTGAGAGACTAATCTGGGCAGTACGTGAATGGTCTGCATGGGTTGTGGGACCGAAACACTGCTGGAAGTAGAGATCGTTGTCCGCTGTATCTCCCGTGGTGCTGTACTGGTCGGTCAGGTAGAACATGTTGGTTTCCTGGTCAACGGCCATGACTGGTCTTCCGTGGGAACCGGTGATTGGACCAATCGTGGTTACTTCACCATCTTCAGCAACGAAAGGACTAAAAGTAACCTCGTGAAGCTCGTTATTCCAGGTGTCGGGTAAGGCTACCCTCAAACCATCACACCAAACAATTTTGATAACATACTCTGATGCCACAATATCTGCCTGAGCGGAGACCGTGGTGTCATCGAGGCTGACTCGGTGTTTGACGATGTCCCATTCGTCCAGAGGATCACTCAGCAGCTTCCGTGAGTAATACACCACGAACTTTTCGTAAGCGGAGTCGTTAACACCGTAGGTTACGTAAAGGTAGTCCCGCCAGATCGCCAACTGAGGACCACGCCCGATGAACAACTCGGTTTCATCACTCCAGACACCATCGCTGGAGCGGGTCATGTAGTAGATATCGTAATCCTCACCACCGTAATTGCGGTTATCGCCCCACATCAGATGCAGGGTTCCGTAGTCATCGAGGATGAGGGCTATCCCGATGCTCCATCGGGCATCACTATAACTCAGGCGAGTTTCCGTACCCCAGCTTCCATTTTCGAAGGTAGAGTAGTAGATTTCGAAAACGGTTCCACCAGTCGTACTCGCCCTGCTATCGGACCAGGCAAGGTGAAGCGTGCCATCATCCTCAGCGACAATGACTGGCTGATACATTTCCACGCCCAGAGGAGCATCGAAAAGTAATTCCTCACCCAGCCAGGTATCGGTGCTGGCATCGTAACGATTCCAGTAAAAATCAGGATAAGGGTAGTTCAAACGATAATCATACCAAACAACGGTTAGGTTACCTGAACCATCTATTGCCAAGGTCGGTTCATGGGATTTGTGGCTTCCAAAGGAGAGCTGCACCGGGTCTGACCAGGTGGTTCCATCATAACGCTTGTAGCATACCTCTTTGTAGCCATCGTCAGCTTCGTCAGGCATGTAAACAAAATGCAGGTCGCCATCGGGATCAACAATCAGGCTATTCTTGGGAGCTAGCGAGTTATAATCGGGAGCATCGCTGGCGGAGACCAATATCGGATCGGTCCATGCCCAAAGCGAACCAGCCAGCACCAGCAGGAACAGGGTCATAAAGAGAAGACGTCTCATTGGTTCTCCTTCACAAATTCGTTAATCGTCAGCTTTCAGACTGTCCAAGCGGTAAGGTAGTCGGTAAAAATGCCCCTGTCAAGGGAGTTTTTTACCCATTGTGAAAAAACCGCTTTCAGGCATATCCAGCGTCCTGATACTTTGGTCTCTTTCACCTAAGATATGCCGCAAGTTTCGTTCCAGTTTTGCAAGAATACCCGTCGTGGTTGCCCATTTTGTAAGATGATATAATCTAAACGGGTCTGCGACCCGTCAGGCGACCGTGGACGGTCCGCCCCTACAATGTATCCATAACATTCGCAAGGTTTTACGTGGGGGCCGACCTTTAGGTCGACCCGCCGGAATTGCAATGGCGTTAGATGTTGCTGTTGCCCAAAAACCTTCTTTAGGGGAGGGGATTCATCCCACGGGGCTGGGGGTGAGGGGCAGAGCATCCTACGCACCCGTTCCAGGGCGGAGACCAATCTCATTGAGAATCGGTCCGCCCCTACCAGCGTATCCATAACATTGAGGTCTAGCTACCCTCTCCCCTTTGGGGAGAGGGGCTGGGGGTGAGGGGTAGAACGTCTAACACAGCCCCCCATCCCGACCTGTGGGACGAGTCCCCACACCAATAGGGGGAAGGGGAGCCTCTCGCGGAAATACGGGGCGAACTTTATGTTCGCCCTTCTGTTATGCAGCGAGGGCATTTCATGCCGCGCCCTTTTCTGTAATATGATATGTTAAAGGGCGGACACCAATCTTCATAGATTAGGTCCGCCCTGTTGTGATGTGAATGTACGATTTTTGTTACAGCGAGCGGCTCTCTTCGACCTCGTGGTAAACTTCGATAACATCGCCGAGGTGGATATCGTCGAAGCGTTCCAGGCCGATGCCACATTCGTAGCCCTCGGCGACCTCCTTCACGTCGTCCTTGAAGCGGCGGAGGCTGGCAACCTTGCCCTCGTAAACCACCTTGCCGTCGCGGACTAAGCGCGCCAGAGCGTTGCGGCGGGCGAGTCCGCTCAGCAGATAGCAACCAGCGATAACGCCGAGCTTCGGCACGCGGAAGGTATCGCGAACCTCGGCTCGTCCCAGGTCAACCTGTTTAATATCCGGCGCGAGAAGCCCGGAGAGGAGGGCTTTGACCTCGTCGAGGAGTTCGTAGATAATCTTGAAGAGCTTGATTTCCACGCCGAGTTGCTGCGCCAGCTTCCCCGCCTTGGTGTCCGGGCGGACGCTGAAGCCGACGATTACGGCGTTGGAGGCGGAGGCGAGCTGCACATCGGCCTCGGTAACCACGCCGACACCGGAGTGAACCAGCTCCAGCTCGACCTCGTCGTTCTCGAAGCGGGTAAAGGAGTCGATCACCGCCTCGACGGTTCCATTCACGTCGCCCTTGACGATGAGCGGCAGCTTTTGCTTTTCGTTGATACCGCCGGGCTGAAGGAAGTCTACGAGCTTGTTGCGCTGGGCGCGCTGGAGCTTGTCCTTCCGATAGGCATCCTCACGAAGTCGGGCGATACTCCGCGCGGCTTTTTCATTCACCACGCCGATGAGGGAATCTCCGGCTTCGGGAATCCCGTCAAAGCCCTGAATCTCCGCCGGTGCGCCGGGGGGAACCTCGTCCAACTGCTTGCCCGTGGGATCGCTCATCTGGCGAACCTTACCGGACTGGTTGCCGCAGACGAAGGAGCTGCCGCGTTTGAGCGTACCGTCGGTGATAACCACCGTCGCCACCACGCCGCGTCCCTTGTCAATCCGGCTCTCGATAATCACGCCCTGGGGGGTGGCGTTGGCATCGGAGCGCAGCTCCAGCATCTCGGTATGAATCGCTAAAATCTCCAGGAGATGCTCCACGCCCTCGCCGGTAATGCCTGATACATCGCAGAAGACGGTATCTCCGCCCCATTCTTCCGGGTTGAGACTGTACTTCGCCAACTGACGACGCACCTTGTCCAGGTCGGCATCCGGGCGATCAACCTTGGTTACGGCGACGACAATCTCTACCTCCGCAGCGCGGGCGTGGTTGATTGCCTCGACGGTTTGGGGCATCACGCCGTCGTCCGCCGCGCAGACCAGGACGACGATGTCCGTAACCTGGGCTCCCCGGGCGCGCATGGCGGTGAACGCCTCGTGTCCCGGAGTATCGAGGAAGGTAATCGCGCCGTTTTTGGTCTGAACCTGATAGGCACCGACGTGCTGGGTAATTCCCCCAGCCTCGCCCTCTGCAACCTTCGCCTTGCGGATATAATCGAGCAGAGTGGTCTTGCCGTGGTCAACATGCCCCAGCACGGTTACGATGGGCGGACGCTCGGTGAGGTTCTTGCCTTCGGGGTCGGATTCAGGGAGAATCGGCTCGAAGCCCAGTTCTTCGGCGATGGTCGCCGAGATGTCAATTCCCATCTCCTCGACGATGCCGTATTCCTCGCCCCACTCCTCCAGCTTCTCCATGATAACGTCAATGTTAACGTGGAACAGATCCGCCAGCTCGATGGGAGCCAGGGGACGGTCGATTTTGACCTTCTTCGCCCCGGTATCTTTTTTCCGGCTCTTGGTGCGGGTCTTCAGCTCGTGGATCATCGCGGAGCTGGACTTGCGACGACGGCGGCGTTTGCGGCGGGAGGGGCGTTTCTTTTTCCGGATCGGCTCTTCACCGCGCGCGGCCTTCATCTGGTCATCGGAAAGCCCCATCTGCTCCGGCGTGAGCGGAGTATCGGGACGGTAGAGAACCTTGGAGCCGCCCTTTTTGGATTCGTCTTTTTTGTCGCCGGTTTTGTCCGCGAAGACCGGGCGTTTGATGTCCCGACTGGTCGTCGTAATCGGGGTGAGTTTGGTCGGGCGAGTCGGCTTCGCCGATTCCGCGGGCTTAGCAGCTTCCGGCTTGGGAGCTGGCTTCCGGGCGGCCTCTGCCACCTGTATGGTCTTGAGGCGTACCTTGGAGATCGGAGTCTCCGGGATAGCGGCTGTCCGGGTAGTTTTCTCAGCGGCGAGTTTGTCTTTCTTCGCCGGAGTTTTTGCTACCTTAGGTTCGGTGGCGGGCGCGGGCTTGACCTCAACCGCTTCCGTCGCTACGGGTTCGGGTTCCACTTTGGGCTTGTGGCGGACGCGAATCCGCGCTTTGGGCTTGCCTTCGCCCTTCTTTGCCCGTTCGGCGGCAAGGGCGACGGGATCCGCCCTGTGGCGACCGCTGTCGCTCTTTGGCTTCTTCGCCAGTCGAGGACCACGCTGTTTGTCTTTGGCGAGCTTTTCGCGCAAAGCGGTAGCCTGCTCCGGGGTAACCGTGGACATATGTCCGGCTACTTCGATTCCCAGGGCGTGCATCCGGGCGATCAACAGCTTGGATGGAATCCCAAACTCTTTTGCTAACTCGTGAACCCTCACTAAACCTGCCCTTTATCAAGGCTGAATCTGTAGGCCGTTCCTCACCGAGGGAGATTTTTGATTTTACTCAAAAGTTTCCGCGTTCACCTCAACCTCGGTGTTTGCTGGATTGGCTTCACATAATTCAACCCTTCCTTGTTGTGCTTGTAGTTAAGTCGTTCTCGGTAAATGGTGATGCAAAATGTGGCGGAAGATGGTCTTCGACCATCTAATGGGAGGGTGTGGACACCCTCCCCTACGGGTGTTTGATGAATGCCTGGGGTTGCCTGGAGACCCTACTATGTCTCGTCAGTCTTTTCTTCTGTGTCGTCGGACTCGTCGGCAGCTTCTTCAGCAGCCTCGGCAGCCGCTTCTTCGGCAAGGAACTTCTCCGCTGCGGCGCGGAGTTTGTCCGCCGTGGCTTCGCCGACACCGGGGATGTTGGTTAGCTCATCCGTTGTCGCCAGAGCGATGGACTCAATAGTATCATAACCGCCCTCGTAGAGCTGCTCCGCCGTGGTATGCCCAACGCCGGGGATTTCCTGTAGCTCTTCCATCGCGTCTTCGCGGTCGTCGGAATCGATGAACTGCGCCTTTTCCTCGTCGAACTGCTCTTGGTTGCGCACGTCGATCCGCTGCCCAACCAGGCGGGATGCCAGCTTGATGTTCCGTCCGCCCTTGCCGATGGCGATGGACAGCTTGTCGTCGGGAACCACGACCATGATCCGGTCGCGCGGCTCGTCGTACTCCACGTGGAGAACTTCAATTGGGTTGAAGGCGTGTTTGGCGAAGGCCAGGGGATTTTTGCTCCACAGCACCAGGTCAACGCGTTCTTTCTCCAGCTCGCGGACGATGGACTGGATGCGATAGCCCTTCAGCCCGACGCAGGTTCCCACAGCGTCAACGTTAGGATCCGTCGAGCGCACGGCGACCTTGGAGCGGAAGCCGGCATCGCGAGCGATAGCGACAATCACCACGGTACCGTCGGCGATTTCGGGAATCTCCTGGGCGAAGAGGTCTGCCACCAGCCCGGAGTGCTTCCGCGAGAGGATAATCTGCGGGCTGCGGCTGGTCTTGCGAACCTCGACCACGTACGCCTTGATCCGGTCGCCCTTGCGATAATTCTCGCCGGGGACGGACTCGGAAAATGGCAGAATGCCGTCGGTGCGACCGAGGTCAATCACGGTGCCACGGCTGGCCTCGCCCTGGACAATCCCGTTGATCAGGGTGTCTTCGCGCGCCTTGAACTCATCAAAAATCTTATCGCGCTCCGCCTCGCGGATCCGCTGCATGACTACCTGTTTGGCGGTCTGCGCCGCTGTGCGACCGAAGTCTTCGATGTCAAGCTCGATGTCAAGCTCGTCGCCGATAATGACCTCGTCGCCCGCCAGGTAGAGGGCGTCTTCGAGGGAAATCTCCATCGACTCGTTCTCGACCTCTTCGACCACGGTTTTGGTGAGCCAGACGTAAATCTGCCCCTCCTCATGGTCGATCTGGGTAGAGATTTGAATCTCCTCGCCGTACATCTTGCGCCCGGCGGCGGAGAGACCAGCCTCAAGGGCATCGTAGAGGATTTTCTCTTCGATGTTCTTGGTGCGGGCGATGGCTTCGAGTGCTGTTACAAAATCGTAATCCATGTGGTTATCTCACCAATTTGGCAGTGTCAGAATCTGTTTTAGGTCAACATCTTCGATTGACCGTGGTCGTAAATCCCAGAGTTGTTTATGGAAGATGGTCTTCGACCATCTAGATGAATGCAGTCGAGGTAGTTCCGGCGGGACGACCTAAAGGTCGGCCCCTACATAAAACCTGAAGGAGGTTTGAAATCCGCTGGTAGGGGCGGACCTATGTGTCCGCCCGCAGACGACCAGCGGGAGCGTATCCGTGGGGAGGAGCGTGGTTCGTTGTTATCGCCCAGCCGCGAGAGTATGCGCGGCTTCTACCGCTGCTTTTTTTCTCGTCTTTGTCCGGGTTTTTTCTGCCCCTTGACCTTGAACTCTACATAATGCCGCAGCTTGCGCAGTTCGTCTCGCTCAAGCGTCAGGGTCTCGCTGTCGGTTTCCACGGTGATGCTCTCGCCGTCGAAGCCGCGCAGCCGTCCGGTCAGGTTCTCGCGATCATCGTTAAAGAGAACCTCCACCGACTTGCCAACCGCCCAGGTCAGCTCCAGGTCTGTTCGCAGCACCCGCCCCAGTCCGGGGGAACCCAGCTCCAGGGAGAACTCGCCGAGGTCGGGGATTTCCGCCAGCAGGACATCGCCGTAGTACCGCGCCAGGCGGGAGTATTCCTCCACGTTGAGGTTACTCTGCCCGTCGTGGTTGTCGGTTTTGTCGATGGCGAGAATCACCCGGAGGCGGTCTTTTGCCGCTTCCAGAGAGCATTCTACCAGAACCAGCCCCTCTTCGCCAACAATGGGCAAGAGCAGCTTGATAATCCGTTCATTAAGCTGGTCAATACTGGGGATTAGCTCTCCCAACGGCGGAGTCGTATTTGGTTGCTACAAAGGATGTTCTCGTCTTCTCGGAGTGTAGAATCGCCCCGGAGCCTAAAAATTGACTCCCGAACGAACCGGAAGCAGACAGCATGGTAGCACAACGCTGGGGAATAGTCCAGTCCAGCGGGGTTACCTTTAACAACCGTTCTATCGTAGGGACACGGCGTGCCGTGTCCTCATCAAAGCTGAAGGGCGAAGACCAATCTCAATGAGCATTGCTTCGCCCCTACGGGGTTAAAATCTCGCGCGGGGTTCTCCTTCCCCCCACTGGTGGGGGGACTCGTCCACGGGGCTGGGGTGAGGGGTAGAGCGTCTTCCCATTTCACGGGCCGACCTAAAGGTCGGCCCCTACGTTAACCCCACAAGAATGTTTTAGAATACGTTTGTAAGGGCGGACCTGATCTGCGAGGATTGGTGTCCGCCATTTTTCATAATATATCACCTTATAAAGAAGGGCGCGGCACGCCGCGCCCCTACGGGGTCAAAACCTATCGGATTGTCCGCCTAGAAGGTTGCTTTAATCTCACCCCAGGTGGTCTCTTCCACCGCCGCAGCGGAGTAGTGCATCACCAGCTTGGGGCGCAGGACGGGATCGGCAGTGTAGTCGCTGGAGCGAAAGCTAATTGTTTCATAAGCACCTGAGTTGTCGAAAAAGCCGAGTCCGTTGTTGTTCCAGGTACCGTCGAGCCAGTTCTGCACCCAGCTGGTTATGTCGAACTGTATATAACCGTTGGCAGTCGGATAGTCATAAAAAGCGCTCGCGTGATATGAGGGCATGTTGTTCCAGGTGATCGCGTATTCATTCCAGGCGGTGGAACACGCGCCCAGTTGAAACTGACCGGGGTTATCAACGTCATACACCCACAGGCTCAGAGTAGCCTCGTTCACCGTCGCTCCCTGGTATTGAGAGTCATTAAGCTCGTCAAACTCGACGAACGCCGCCCAGGCACCAAGACTATCAACATGACCGCAGAACATCTGCTCCATGCCGCCGTAGTTATCATTTGGCGTGGTGTCAGTGGCATAAGAATCCTTGCCCACCGAAGGACCGGGCTGGAGGATAATCGTGGCGGCACCAGCGACAAGCACCAGGGCGAGGAGCAGAAGGGTAATCGCGCGCATGGGTTTCCTTTGAATTGGTTGTGAGTGTTTTGTTTTGCGGAGGCAGCCTGCCGCCGTCCCCACGCTGCAACTAATAATATAGCAGGAAAATCTGCAAAACACAAGAAGAAGGGCGCAGCACGCTGCGCTCCTACATTAAAAACCAACCTCAGCCCCCCTCCCCGACCCTCCCCCCAGAGGGAGGAGGGGGAAAAGGTAAGCGGCCAGCGGGAGCGTTAAAACGCGGGTGCGAACGCTGTCAGGCTGGCTTCTGTCTTCGCGAGGCTATGTGCAGATTTAATCTGTCCAATCGAGGAACTTTTGCCAGAGCTGCTCGGTTCCCCGGCGTTTGCTGGCGGAGAAGGGCAGCACCGGGGCGGTCAGTGCAGTCTCCCATTTTTTAAGATTGCGCTGACGGTCGCTCTGGCGCGGCTTGTCGCACTTGGTCGCCACGGCAAGGCGGGGAATGGCGAGGGTGTTGAGCCAGAGCCAGGCATCCAGATCGCTCTCTTTGCCCGGATGGCGGACATCGACTATCAGCGCGACCCCGGCGATGGACTCGCGCTCCGAGGTGAGCAGGGCGGCTGCCAGGTGGTCGTAGCCCTGGCGTTCGGTTTTGGAGACCCGGGCGTAGCCGTAGCCGGGCATGTCAACGATGACTATTTCCCGCTCGGTTTCGTCCTCCAGGCGGAGGCGGACGGTGTAGAAGTTCAGCACCCGGGTTTTGCCCGGGGTAGAGCTGGGCCATGCCAGCTTCTTGCGCCCAGTCAGGGCGTTGATCAGGCTGCTCTTACCAACATTGGAGCGTCCGAGAAGGGCGATCTCCGGCAGGGTCGGCGGAGGTAGCTGCTCGACCAGGGCGGCGGTGGTGGTGAGCTCGGCATCTAAAATGTGAACAGGCATGGGGAACCTTCAGGGGTTTAAGTAGGGGCCGACCTTCAGGTCGGCCCGTCAGCAAAATTATCATGGGCGAAAGTTCCACCCCTCACCCCCAGCCCCTCTCCCCAAAGGGGAGAGGGTGGCTAAAATATTACAATCAAACGCGGAATCCGCTGCTACTCGTCTTCGTCGTCATCCGGCGTATTGCTGGAATCTGACTCTTCGATATCGTCAATGACATCAATGACATCGATTTCATCGAGATCGTCTTCCTCGTGCTTCTCGACGTGGTCTTCGTCTTCGTCGGGAGCCGACTTGTCTTTGGAATCATCTTCGTCGTCGGGCTGTTCTTCGCTGCCGTCGAACTCCTCGAACTGAAGAGCCGTGGGCGCGACGATTTTTTCCTCTTCTTCCTTTTTCTTCTGTGCTGGCTCCGGCGCGGCGATTTCGTAGAGATTCTCGGAGTGCAGCCCCGTTCCCGCCGGGATGAGTCTGCCGACGAGGACGTTCTCTTTGAGACCGCGCAGGTAGTCGCGCTTGCCGCTGACCGCTGCCTCTGCCAGAACCCGAGTGGTATCCTGGAAGGAGCTGGCGGAGAGGAAGCTCTCCGTGGAAAGCGAGGACTTGGTGATTCCCTGAAGGACAGGATGAGCCGTCGCCGGACGGCCACCTTCTTCGATGATCGCCCGATTCTCGTCGCGATAGGCGTGGCGGTCAACCAGCTCGTTGGGCAGGAAGCGGGTGTCGCCAATCTCGTCGATCATCACCCGGCGGAGCATCTTGCGGACGATGACCTCCATGTGCTTGTCGTTGATCGAAACGCCCTGTAGGCGATAGACTTCCTGGATTTTGTTGACCAGATACTCCTGGACAACGGTGGAGCCTTTGACCGAGAGGAGATCGTGAGGGTTCACGTCGCCCTCGGTGAGCGGCGTGCCTGCCTCGACCTCGTCGCCGTCGTGGACGATAACGTGCTTACCAAAGCGCACCAGGTACTCGTCTTCCTCGACCTCGTTGGTGATGAGGATGGTGCGTTTGCCCTTCTTGGGTTTGCCGAAGGAAATCTCGCCGTCAATCCGGGCGATGGTCGCCGGGTTCTTTGGCTTACGGGCTTCGAGCAGCTCGACGACCCGGGGCAGACCACCGGTGATGTCCGCGCTCTTGCTGGTCTCCAGGGTGATCTTGGCGAGAATGTCTCCTGCCTTGACCTTGTCGTTGTTGTGGGTAACCAGATAGGCACCGATTGGCACGGGGTCGTTCTGCTCTTTGCCGTCGGTGGAATGCACGATGATCTGCGGATGGAGCTTGCGGTTGCGGTACTCGGTAATCACCCGCTGGATGCGCTCGGAGGATTCATCGAGGGTCTCGGTCATCGTAACGCCGTCGACAATGTCGATGAACTCGACCTTACCGGGCTGCCGCGCCAGAATCGGACTGGTGTAGGGATCCCAGGAGAAGAGGAATGTTCCCTTCTTCACCTTCTGGTCGTGCTTGACCTCGACGATGGCACCGTAGGGAACCTCGAACTTGACCATCTCGTTGTCGTCTTTATCGTAGATGACGATGTGTCCGTTGCGGCTGCCTGCCAGAGCCTTGCCCTCGCGGTTAACAATCAGGTCGAGGCTGTGCAGCTCGACGCGACCATCGTAGCGGGACTCGGAGTGGGTCTGCTGGAGGATTCGGCTGGCGGTTCCACCGATGTGGAAGGTTCGCAGGGTAAGCTGGGTTCCCGGCTCACCGATACTCTGGGCGGCGACAACACCGACGGCCTCGCCGATGTCCACCATCTTGCCCGTGGCAAGGTTAAGACCGTAGCACTGGGCGCAGACTCCCTGAGCCGACTCGCAGGTCAACACCGAGCGGATGCGCATCTTCTTGATGTTCGACTCGCCGATGACCTTCGCCTTCTCGTCGGAAATCAGCTCACCGGAGTGAACCATAACCTCGTTGGTCAGCGGGTGATAGACATCGTCGAGGGCCACTCGACCAACTACCCGGTCGGGGAGGGTCTCGATAACCTCGTCGCCCTCTTTAAGGGCTTCGATCTCGATCCCGCGAATGGTGTCGCAGTCGTGGATAGTGATGATACTGTCCTGGGCGACATCGACCAGACGGCGGGTCAGATAACCAGCGTCGGCAGTTTTGAGAGCGGTATCCGCCAGTCCCTTCCGCGCGCCGTGGGTACTGATGAAGTATTCGAGAACATCGAGGCCATCGCGGAAGTTGGAGATAATCGGACTTTCGATAATCTCGCCGATGGAGCCGGTGATCTTCTTCTGGGGCTTCGCCATCAGCCCACGCATTCCGGCGAGCTGACGAATCTGGTCTCGAGAGCCTCGCGCTCCGGAGTCCGCCATCATGTAAACCGGGTTGTAGCCGTGCTGGTCTTTTGCCATCTCCTTGAACATATCGTCGGCAACGGTCTCGTTGGCTATCGTCCAGGCATCGATCACCAGGTTGTAACGCTCACCGTTAGAGAGGTCGCCAGCATTGTACTGCGCCGTAACCTCGGCGACTTTCTTAGTCGCTTTCCTGATCGTAGCCGCTTTGGTTCCGGGAACCCGCAGGTCGTTGATACCAACGGTCAGCCCGGACTGGGTGGCGTAGCGATAGCCGTAGCTCTTGAGGTTATCGAGGAGGGCGACGGTGATGTCTTCGCCGTACTTCTTAAAGCACTCACCGACGATTTTGGTAATCCGCCCCTTGTTCATCAAGCTGCCCCGATAGCACATCTGCGGTGGCAGGAACTGGTTGAAGAGTACCTTGCCCACGGTGGTGTAGAGCCACTTGTCTTTGATAATCTTCTGGTCAGCGTCAAGCTGCCACTCAGGCTGTTTTTCGAGGAGGACATCGTCGTGGAGATTGAGCATCCCCAGGTCGTAGCGGAGCTTGACCTCATCGAGTCGCCGATAGCGCGGACACTTTGCAGGCTCTTTGCGCTCTTCGGGCAGGCGGGGCTTGGTCATGTAATAACAGCCCAGCACCATGTCCTTGGAGGGCGTTGCCAGAGCGGAGCCGTCCGCCGGAGAGAGGATGTTGTGGGTCGCCAGCATCAGCAGACGAGCCTCAAGCTGCGCCTCCACGGAGAGCGGCACGTGAACCGCCATCTGATCGCCGTCGAAGTCGGCGTTGAAGGCGTTACAAACGAGGGGGTGAATGCGGATCGCTTCGCCCTCGACAAGAACTGGCTGGAACGCCTGAATACCGAGGCGATGCAGCGTCGGAGCGCGGTTGAGCATGACCGGATGGTCGCGAATAATCTCTTCGAGAATGTCCCAGACCTCAGGCGAAACCTGATCGAGCATCTTCCGCGCGCTCTTGACGGTATGGACGATGCCCGCCTGCTCCAGCCGCATAATGACGAAGGGACGGAACAGCTCCAGCGCCATCCGCTTGGGCAGACCACACTGGTGGAGCTTTAGCTCTGGTCCAACGACGATAACCGAACGACCGGAATAATCGACGCGCTTACCGAGAAGGTTCTGACGGAAGCGACCCATCTTACCCTTGACGGTGTTGGAGAGACTCTTGAGGGGACGGTTGCCCGAACCACGGACCGCGCGACCACGACGACCGTTGTCGAAGAGCGCGTCCACGGCCTCCTGGAGCATCCGCTTCTCGTTACGCAGAATGACTTCGGGGGCCGAGAGGTCTTTTAGCCGCCGCAGACGGTTGTTGCGGTGGATAACCGAGCGGTAGAGGTCGTTGAGGTCGGCGGTGGCAAAGCGTCCACCATCGAGGGGAACCAGCGGGCGCAGCTCCGGCGGAATGACGGGCAGCACCTCCAGCACCATCCACTCCGGGCGATTGCCACTCTTGCGGAAGCTCTCGGCGATGGTCAGCCGCTTTAGAATCTGCCGACGCGCCTGCTTGCTGGTGGCGTTCTCCAGATCAACCCGCAGATCGACAACCATATCTTCTAAATCAATGGCGGCGAGCATGTCGCTGACAACCTTCGCCCCCATGTCCGCCTCGAAGTCATAACCAAAGTCGGAGCGAGCCTTCTGATACTGCTCCTCGGTGAGGAGCTGGCGGAAGGCAAGGGGGGTCTCGCCGGGGTCGGTAACCAGGTAGCTCTCATAGTAGAGTACCCGTTCCAGATCGCGCACCTTGATGTTGAGCAGGCTGGAGACCCGCCCGGGCGCGCCCTTTACGTACCAAATGTGGGCGGTGGGAACCTCTAGCTCGATATGCCCCATCCGCTCGCGACGCACCTTGCTCAGCGTAACCTCAACGCCACAGCGGTCGCAGATAACACCTTTATTCTTAACCCGTTTGTACTTGCCGCAGAAGCATTCCCAGTCCTTGGTCGGACCGAAGATGCGCTCGCAGAAGAGGCCGTCCCGCTCGGCACGGAGCGTGCGATAGTTAATCGTCTCCGCTTTTTTTACCTCGCCCGACGACCACGAGCGGATAACCTCTGGCGAGGCCATCGTGATGCGAACCATGTTGAAACGATTTCTCGTGGCGGAAGAATAATTCGAGATCGCCTTGTAACCCATTCTCAACTCCTGAAAAATACGCGGAGATAATCTGTGTGGCTAACGTTGCGTCATCTGGTCAGGCAGTGGTCTGATCTCTTGAATCTATGATCGTTTCCTGCTCTGGGCAACCACGGGGGGATTGCCCCTACAAAACCTTGTGGTTTCTTAGAATCCGTCCCGTAGGGGCACGGCGTGCCGTGCCCTGGGTGATGAAAATGGCAAACCATCGCCCTTCCGGCGGGCCGACCTAAAGGTCGGCCCCTACGTAAAACCTCGCGAAATCCTACCCCTTAAACAACATTTGCGAGCGACCACCGGGAGCGGATGACCGTGGCAGTTGATGTAAAACGTCTCTCAGCCCCGGTCGCGAAAGTGTGATGCAACGCACCGCGTTGCTGCCTACGGGCAGTCCGTCTTAGTTGCTACCAAACGCGGAATAGTACCGTTGTTGGGCTGTTTCTGTAGCCGCGAATCTGTGTCCAGCTTCAAGCTGGCTATTCTTCTAAGCGCATGTTCAGGGCGAGGCCCATCAGCTCGCGGCGCAGGACGTTGAAGGATTCGGGGATACCCGGCTCCGGGGCGTTTTCGCCTTTGACGATTGCCTCGTACATCCGGGAGCGTCCCACGACATCGTCGGACTTGACGGTGAGCAGCTCGCGGAGGATATGGGCGGCCCCGTACGCCTCGACAGCCCAGACCTCCATCTCTCCGAATCTCTGTCCACCCATCTGGGCGCGACCGCCGAGGGGCTGCTGCGTAACCAGAGAGTATGGTCCGATGGAGCGGGCGTGGATCTTTTCTTCGGCAAGGTGAGAGAGCTTGAGCATGTACATGTAGCCGACGGTGGCGGGAGCGTCCAGCGGCTCGCCTGTCTTACCGTCGTAGATGGTGGTCTTGCCGCTTTCGGGGAGCTTCGCCTTTTTGAGCAGAGCCTTGACTTCTTTTTCCGTGGCTCCCTCGAAGACCGGGGTGGCGATGTGGATGCCGAGCTCGTGGGCCGCCCAGCCGAAGTGGGTTTCGAGAATCTGCCCAACGTTCATTCG
>SWBW01009424.1_pt1 | contig 19582 bp, 16 predicted proteins | sample 4693041 | NCBI WGS metagenome assembly SWBW01 (sample SAMN10267271, study PRJNA491770) | bioreactor metagenome | isolation source: DHS bioreactor inoculated with marine methane seep sediment | place: Japan: Omine Ridge, Nankai Trough | collected 2006-05-06 | reverse complement strand
AAAAAAAGCATGCAGGTAATCCACACCGCCGGGCTTCCGCCAAACCAGGGCAAGATGAATTTACCGATGAGCGGTTCGAGCTGGAATAACAAATAAGCGCCCCAAAAGCTGATAAACGCATACATGCTCCAGCGAAAACCCGCATATAAAGAACCTGGCATAAAGTTATCTCCAGAAAACAAAATCACAATATGTATAAGACTGAATAGGATTTGGTCGTCAATAATTTCCCTGTTTAAACATAGGATGTGCCGACGACAGGAGGCGCATCGTTCGCGAGCGATGCGCTTCGCTGTGCCGCCTGGAGCGCCTACTTTTGGTCAGCACATCCTATGCAAGCTTCCAGTTTCAGGAAGTCATTTTTAGCCAAATCCTTAGGTGTCATGGTTGGGGCGCTCAAATCGCTTCGAAAGGATTTATTTAGCCACAATTTTGGCAATTTTGCCATGTAAGGAAGAGGTCGGGCAGGTCGATGCGGCTAATGTTGTCATTGCCCATGCTCGTCAAGCATGCCGGGAATAAGGATTTGGGCGCTGTCAACAGACGAGGTACTGGCCGTTGACACCTCACAAGGGTATTTAATATTATGAATTTCTAATGTTGTGTTCTTAAAACGGCACGGATCATTATGTATTTTTACCTTGGAGAATCATCATGTCAGCATCCCCCACAGATTATTCGGCCATCTGTGAGCTTTTCGACCGGTGTCTCGGACCGGTCATGTTCGAGCCGTATGCGGCCGATCTCGTCTGTCGCTTGCCCAAATTGGCCAATGGTTCCGTGCTTGAGATGGCCTGCGGTTCCGGCATTCTCACCGAGCAGTTGCGTCCCTACCTTACGCCTGGCGTTTCTCTGGTTGCAACCGATATCAGCCAGGCGATGCTCGATTATGCACGGACAAAACTGCACAAGCTTGAAGGTATCGACTGGCAACAGGCGGATATCGCCGACCTGCCATTCTCCGATGCTTCGTTTGACGCAGTGGCCTGTCAATTCGGACTGATGTTTGTGCAGGATAAGCACGCAGCCTTTCAGGAAATCCGCCGGGTGATGGTCAAGGGTGGCTTGCTTGCCTTCAATGTGTGGGATCGTATCGAGGATAATCCGCAGAATCTCATCGCACATGAAACCATCGGGCAATTTTTTCCTGAGAACCCGCCGAAGTTTTTCGAGGTGCCGCATGGATTTCATGATGTCGACCTCTTGCGGACTTTATTGAGCGCAAACGGATTTGATCAAATACAGATTGAGGCCGTGCCGTTGGCAGTATACAGCGATACCGCCAAGTCGCTTGCAACCGGACTGGTTGAGGGCGCGCCGGTGATTGCCGAAATTCAAGAGCGGGGTGGTTCCTCCGAGCCAATTGTCGAGGCTGTTGCGGCAGCCCTTGCGCAGGCCGGCGGGGAATCTCCATTTCGCGCAACCATGCAGGCGATTGTAGTGACTGCGCGAGCGGTTGGCGTTTAACAAGTGCCATTCTGTCCGTCCGGATTAATCTTGACGGTCGCTTGCCATGATCGTCAGGAACAATCCGATTTATTGGCTGATGTTACGCGGACAATTGCCTTGGGCATCGGCAGGGTCGAATATTGAATTTCAAGACTCAATTATTGTCACTATTCCAGTTTTTGAAAAACCTGAACGTTTGGTACTACCACATTACTCTCTTATCGTAGTAGAATACGCGAACTCAATAGAGGCCGCCTTGGCGCCTCTTCAGCAATTACTGGCCCTTCGTCTAGCGGTAGGACTCTGGATTCTGATTCCAGCTGCCGGGGTTCGAATCCCTGAGGGCCAGCCAACTATTCATCAAGTCCCCTTCGGTTTATTTCCACTGTTTCTCTGTATTGACCGCATCGGGTCGGCCGGATTCGATCCCTGTCGTTGCGGCGTTTGCCTGCTTAAAGCGGCATACGGGGGCGGAATGGCTTGCCAGTTAAGCGCAGCCTCGGTCAATCCCGCAAGGGCAGCCAGGGATTAATCTCATTCAAAGTGTCGGTACAGGCGTTATGCCTGTTTTTTACGGATACTCCTGAAATGCATGGAATTTGACACATCCGATCGCTTCACTCCGGTTCCGATCCGTTCTTCTTCCCACGGCTTTCAAAGAAGCGCTCGACCATGGGAACCAAGGACAAAATCGCCAAGGCCAGAAGCGTACTCAATACGGCTGTCGCTTCCCGTCCAATGCCTACGGCCACGCCGATTGCCGCCGTTAGCCAAATGCCGGCAGCCGTGGTTAATCCTTTAACCTCCTTGGGTTGATTGCCCATAATAATGGTACCGGCCCCAAGGAATCCCACTCCCGCGGTCAAGCCCTGCAACACACGCGCTAAATCCGTAGTCGAGGCGCCGGTTTGTTGGGGAATGAGGATGAAGAGTGTCGCTCCGAGGGCAACCAGCATATGCGTTCGCAACCCTGCCGCCTTGCCCTTCATTTCCCGCTCGTATCCCAGCAGGCCGCCAAGGGTCGCGGAAATCAGGAGGCGCAGAGTAATAAGGGTTGCTTGGGTCGCATCGGGAATATCGGAGAATTCCAATAGCACGGTGTTCCATATCTCTTGCCACATACTTGTAGTTGCTCCTTGGTTTGTTTGCACTTCGTTAAGGGACCTTTAACGACCGTCTAAGGCACAGTCCAAGCACTTAGTCATCCTTGTTTCTGACAAGCGAAATTTGCACAATATTCATATAGTACGAATATCCTCAAGGCACGAGTGAATTCGCACCTATAATTTACCCGCCAAAATAAAATTGATTGAGTGCTGGCGGTGGTCAGTCGGGGGAGGGGGGGCTTATGGCCGATAATTGTTTTCTTCGGCTTGCGATCCTGGTCTTGGACGGAACGTACCGGCATTCATCAGGCTACCACCCAGGGTGAAGAATGGCAGCCTGTTTTTTGTTTCCATCTCAAGCTATGCAGGTGATTGATGGTTATCCCAATGTCCTGCCTATTAATTCGCCCAATCTAACCGTCTTGCCGGCCTTGAATTCGGCCTCCCACTGCATTTTATGCTGGCCGAATAAAACAATAATTGTGGAGCCCATGTTGAAACGGCCGACCTCTTCGCCGATTTTCAACGTAGGAGCATCATCCTGATACTGCCAACTGCGTACGGAGTGTATGGTCGGCGGGGATACGACACCATGCCAGACGGTTTCAATGCTGGAGACAAAAATAGCTCCGACCAGCACCAGTGCCATGGGACCTGCCTCCGTATCAAAAATGGCGGCCACGCGTTCGTTCCTGGCGAACAGCCCCGGTACGGAATTGGTCGTGGCGGCATTGACGCTGAACAGGCGGCCCGGGATGTGCACCATTTCTTTTAATGTGCCGGTCAAGGGCATGTGCAGGCGATGATAGTCTTTCGGCGATAAGTAAATGGTGGTGAAGGAACCATTATTGAAAGGTTCGGCACGTTCCGGGCTGCCGCCCAGCAAATCCGTGGCGGTAAAGCTTTTGCCCTTGGCCTGAAAGATATCGCCGTCGGTGATGGCGCCCGCCTGGCTGACGGCCCCGTCCGCGGGGCAGGCAATGGCGTTTCTGTCGGCGCAGAAAGGCCGGATGCCCGGCTTGAGTTCGCGGGTAAAGAAATGGTTGAAGCTTTTGTAGGCTTCGATATCCTGCTCCAGCGCTTCATTCATATTGACGCCGTAATGCCTGATGATCTGTTTGATGAACAGGTTTTTCCAGAGGCGGTTCTCAGAATGCGTCAGCACGCTCATCATTTGGGATAAGGTGTGATGCGGTAAAGCATATTGCGGTAAGGTCGTCAGGGCTTCTTTTATATTCATGAATGATTACTGTCGGGTATTTTGCCGCTTAGGAAATAGGCAAAAGCGATGACTTCCGCGACGGCAATATAGAGTTCATTGGGTATTTCTTCACCTAACGGAATTTGAGCCAGAATTCTTGCCAGTTCCGGCTCGGTTTGCAGCGGGATTCCGTGTTGTTCGGCGATTTGCAGAATGTGCTCGGCTGTAAGGCCTTGACCTTTGGCGGTCACTTTCGGCGCATTCGTGCCATCGTACTTCAACGCGATGGCGATATCGCTGGTGAAATAGGTCTTGGGCATATCCGATCAGGGTAGGCTGACCAGTTCCGGTGCGCGCCAGTCGCTGTTTCTATGTTCTACGACGACAGTCGTGTAAATCCCGCCGCGCACATTAAATTCGGCGCGGATGCGCATGAAGTTGGGAGATATGGCTTTGACGATATCATTCAGTATTTCATTGGTGACGGCTTCATGAAAAGCGCCTTGCTCGCGGAAAGACCACATATACAGCTTCAGTGATTTCAATTCCACGCAAAGCGCGGCCGGCACATACTCGATCGTAATCTTGGCGAAGTCCGGCTGGCCGGTTTTTGGGCACAGGCAGGTAAATTCAGGAATATCGATGCGTATCGTATAATCGCGGCCCCGTTGCGGGTTATCGAAGATTTCCAGGTCTTTGCTCGGTTGTGTTGTCATTGTTGCGTGATAAGTAAAAAGTAAATAAAAAGTCGAAACTCAGCAGAATATCGTTAATAATACGCGGTTATTTTAATTCAAGTGCAGGGATATTCATACCAGTTATGAAACTGGAAAAAATCAAGCTTTCAGGTTTCAAATCATTTGTCGATCAGACGGTCATCCCGATTACCGGCAATTTGACGGCGATAGTCGGGCCTAACGGCTGCGGGAAGTCCAATATTATCGATGCGGTACGCTGGGTCATGGGTGAAAGTTCCGCCAAGCACCTGCGCGGGGGCAGTATGGCGGACGTGATTTTTAACGGTTCATCCGGGCGCAAGCCGGTCAGCACCGCTTCCGTCGAATTGGTTTTCGACAACAGCGAAGGCAAGTTGGGCGGCGAGTATGCGCAATACGATACCATTGCCATCAAGCGCCAGGTCAGCCGCGATGGTCAGTCTTTGTATATGCTGAACGGCTCGCGTTGCCGTCGCAAGGATATCACCGACATATTTCTGGGTACGGGTCTGGGCTCCCGCAGTTATGCCATTATCGAACAGGGCACGATCTCGCGCATGGTCGAAGCCAAACCCGAGGATTTAAGGATACATATCGAAGAAGCGGCCGGTATTTCCAAATACAAGGAGCGTCGTCATGAAACCGAAGCGCGCATGAAGCATACGCGCGAAAACCTGGAGCGGTTGAATGATCTGCGCGAGGAAGTCGAGAAACAGCTCAAGCATCTGCAAAAGCAGGCCGAAAAAGCCGAAAAATACACCGAACTTAAAAAGCAGGAACGCCAGTTCAGGCTGGAACTGCTGGCAATGCGCTGGAATGCCTATCATCAGGCCGCGCAGCAGTTGGAAATAAAACTGCAGGCCGTGGCTGCCGAGCATAACCGCCTGTTCGTTCAGTTGCGTGATATCAATAACAGCCTGGAGGACAAGCGTGTAGAGCATAAAGTCCAACAGCAGCATACGGCCAGCTCTCAGGGCGAATATTATCAGGTCGTCGCGGAAGTCAGCGGTCTGGAACAGGCAATCAAGCACAATGAGATGAGCCATGAGGAAACCCGGCTGGAAATCAACCGTTCCCGTCAGCAGGCTGATCAGGCATTAAGCGAACTTCAGGCCGATGTGCAGCAGTTGGAAGAAATACGACAGGCTCTGGAAGAATCCGAAGAAGCTTTGATTGTCGCTGAGGAAAGGCAAGATGAGGTTTTGCATCTTCAGCAGGAATCGCAGCATCAAAGAACATCCTGGCAGCAGCAATGGGAAGCGTACCGTACTGAAAGTGCGAAATACAAGGAACAGGCTGAAGTGCATCGGGTAAAGACCGGTCAATTGGAAAGCCAGAGCCGGCAATTGCAGATCCGTCTGGATAAATTGCATGGCGAGCGTGATGAGTTGTCGGCCAGCCAGCTGCAAACGGATATCGAGACGCTGGATGCCGGCATCGAGCTGATTGAATCGCAACGCGCCGATCTGCAGAGCCAACTGGAGCAGCTCCATCAGCAAATTCGCGAGCAGCGCCAGCAGGTCAAGGTCTTGCACGATGAGCTGCATGCGCGCCGCTCGGAAATGCATGGCGTGAAAGGCAAGATCACCTCGCTGGAATTACTTCAGCAGCATGCCATGGGCAAGGATAATAAAAATCTGACTGCCTGGCTGGCGCAAATGAATCTGGCCGATAGCCAGCGCCTGGCGGAATTTCTGGAAGTGGAGTCAGGCTGGGAGACGGCCGTGGAAACCGTGCTGGGCGGTTATCTGGAAGCGATCTGCATCGACAGCGCCGATGCAGTCATGCCGGGATTGCCGCATTTGGCAAATGAATCGCTGACGTTGGTTGAGACCAGTCTCAGAAGTTCGGCAGAAGCAGGTGCACCGCCGACGCAATTGCTTGGTAAAGTAAAGGCGCCGTGGGATTTAAGCGATCTGCTGTCCGGGGTTTATTGCGCTGACACGGCTGAAGCGGCAAGAACCCTGTCGACCCGGCTCAAGCCGTACGAGTCCGTCATTACGCCGGACGGGACTTGGTTCGGACCGGGCTGGCTGAAAATTATCCGCGCCAAGGACAGTAAAACCGGCGTGCTGCAGCGCGAGAAAGAGTTGCGCCTGCTGAAGCATAGGCAGGAAGAATTACAATTTGAAATTGAAGGATTCGAAGATCAGTTGGAAACAACTGAAGCGAGCTTGAAAGAGGCGGAAGTCAATCGCGAGTCCATGCAGCGGCAGGATAGCAGTCTGGGTTCTGAGTTATCGCTTAAAAATGCTGAATTCAGTGCCTACTCGGCACGTTGGGAGCATCAGCAGCGCAGGCTCGCTCAAGTTCACCAAGAAATAGACGATATCGTCCACGAGACTACCGAAAACGCGGCGTTGATTGCGGAGTCCCGCTTGCTGCGGGAAGAAGCTGAACAGGCTTTGGCAACACTGGATCAGGAAAGGCAAAGCCTGGAAGCGCTGAACCAGGAACTGCAGTCCCGGCAGCATGAGGCCGAACAATCCGTTCATGAAGCCCGGCAGCAAGTTTATAGCATCAAGGCGCAGGTTGAATCATTAAAGTCGTCGGAAAACCTGACCGCCAGACAGATTGAACGTTTGCAGGTACAACATCAGCAGGCGGTTGAGCGCATTGGCGAGCTGGAGAAAAAGCTACAGCAAACCCTGGCGCCGCTGGACCAAGAGAAGCAGCAACTGGAGCAATTGTACTCAAGCAAGGACCGGCTGGAGGCCGATCTGAAAACACAACGCCAGGCCCAGGATGAACTCGAATTGGTGATTACCCATTTATCGGAAGAGCAGGTTCGTGTACAAAGGGCTCTCGAAAGCGAGAAGGAAGCGCTCGATAAAATACGTTTTGAGCTCCAGGAAAGCAAGGTTCGCCAGCAGACAGTCAATGAACAGCTTAAGGAAATCGATGCCGATGCCGAACAGGTGCTGAAAAACCTGTCCGAGCAGGCCGAAGAGCAAAGCTGGAAACGAAGAGTCGACGATTTGACGGCTCAAATTGAACGTTTGGGTACAATTAACCTGACCGCGATAGAAGAATACAAAGCGCAGTCGGAACGCATGGATTTCCTGAATGAGCAGCACGCGGATCTGATTGAGGCCCTGCAGACGCTGGATCAGGCGATCAGCAAAATTGATAAGGAAAGCAGGCTGCGTTTTAAAGAAACTTTCGATAAAATAAACGGCGGTTTGCAGGAAAAATTCCCCAAGTTGTTTGGCGGCGGTCAAGCTTATCTGGAATTGACCGAGCAGGATTTGCTGGAATCGGGTGTCAACATCATTGCCCGGCCTCCCGGTAAAAAGAACAGCTCCATTCATTTGTTATCAGGCGGAGAAAAAGCGCTAACGGCCGTTGCGCTGGTGTTTTCGATCTTTGAACTTAATCCGGCGCCTTTCTGTTTGCTGGACGAAGTCGATGCGCCTTTGGATGATGCAAATGTTGGAAGATTTTCACGAATGGTTGAAGAAATGTCGGCATCTGTTCAGTTTTTATATATTTCCCATAACAAGGCCACCATGGAAATTGCAAAACAACTGGCAGGTGTTACTATGAAAGAGCCGGGCGTCTCCCGGATGGTCGCGGTTGATATTGAAGAAGCAGTGAGTTTGGCGGAAAACTAATGGATAAAGAAATATTGAGAATTGTAATTATAGCAACCGGACTGGTTGTCATTATCGGCATGTTGCTTTGGGCTTTTTTAAGAAACAGAAAAACACAACATGACATGGATTTTTATGGTGGCGGAGAAGCGCCTAAAGGTGCCGACGAAACGCTGTCATTCAAAGAGGATTACAGCGATGACTTTGAAATTAGGCCTATAAATTCCACTAAACGCGGCACTCATTATGCCGAAAAATCGAATCATCATGATGAAAGCGATGATGACTATTATGAGCCGGAAGACGATGATTATGTCGAACCGCCGCCTCGGTTTGTCGCTCCTGAAATTATCCAGTTCAGCCTGATGGCCAAAAACGAGGAAGGTTTTAACGGTGTGGATCTGGTGAGAGCGTTTGAAATGGTCGGGCTTGAATATGGCAGTTTGAAAATCTTTGAGCGACTGGATGCTAACCGGTTGGTCGATTTCGGCGTTGCCAGCATGGTTGAGCCAGGCACTTTTCCGTCCACGGATCTGGATACATTCTATTGCCCGGGCATCGTGTTTTTTATGCAGCCTGAAGCAGTTGACGATGCGCAGGCCGTTTTTGACGACTACGTGCAAACCATCCAATTATTGGCTGCGGAATTGAATGGCGTGATCCGTGATCATCAAAGGCAGCCTTTGACGGAAACCACAACCCGACTGATTCGGCAAAGCTTGTAAATCACTGATGCTTAACAGCGTGCAATTAAAAATTCTTCATGACTCCGAGCCGGATACAATATTATCACCCGATCTTATCGGACAAATCGCCGCCCAGGCCGATGCCAGTCAACTGACGGATGAGCAACTGCTTGAGTTTTTAAAAATCTGCAATGTGCTATATCGCGGCGGTGAACCGCTGATTTCCGATTATCTCTATGATTCGGTGTTTTTGGCTGAACTGCAGCGCAGACATCCGCATCATCCTTATCTGGAAGCGGTGGAGCCGGAAAAAGCCTTTGTCGGCAAGACGGTCGCTTTGCCCGAGAAAATGCTATCCACTGATAAAGCCTACAAGTCGGACGAGATTAATCGCTGGTTAACACGCATAGAGAAAGCCGCTGAAGAAATCAATGTTGATCCATCCGGGTTAATGTTTAGAGTTACCCCTAAACTGGATGGTTATGCGGCATACGATGACGGGAAGATCCTGTACACGCGCGGCGATGGTCGTAAGGGCACCGACATTAGCCGGGTTTTTGAACGAGGACTGATCGTTGGCGGTAACGGTCAAAGAGGGCAAGGTGCGGGCGAAATTGTCGTCAGCCAAAACTATTTCAATACTTACCTGGCCGATTATTTCGAAAATGCCCGTAATTTCCAGGCCAGCATTATCCGGGAAAAAGAGCTGGAACCGCATGCGCTGGAAGCGATACGAAATCATGCCGCGATTTTTTATCCATTTTCGCAGTTGCCCGGGAGACACGTCTCTGCCGCGGAGATCCGGGCTGATTTCTCCAATATTGTTGAAGAAGTGCGTTCAATGGTCGATTATGATGTTGATGGCGTGATTTTCGAAGTAACGCATGATGCGGTAAAAAAGCACATGGGCGCAACGCGGCATCATCACCGGTGGCAGATTGCCTATAAAAACAATATCGAAACGGCCACGGTCAAGGTATTGAGAGTCACGCCGCAAACCTCACGTTCCGGGCGCGTTAATCCGGTTGCCGAGTTGGAGCCTACCAGGCTCAGCGGTGCCATGATTTCCAGGGCGACAGCGCACCATTATGGCATGGTCAAAGGGCAGGGCATAGGCGCTGGCACTATTATAGAATTGACCCGCAGTGGTCTCGTTATACCTAAAATTGAGCGCGTCATTACACCACAATCTCCGCAGATTCCGGACAGATGCCCCAGTTGCGGCAGCGAGCTGGTCTGGGACAGTGATTATTTGTATTGTTTGAACACAACGCAATGTCCAGCCCAAATTGAAAATACAATTGAGCATTTTTTCAGGACGTTGGCGAATGTCGACGGTTTTGGCCTTAAAACAATCGAAAAACTGCATGCTGCAGGAGTCAACTCGGTTTATGCGGTTTATCAATTGGATATGGAACAGCTTCAGAAGATGGGGTTTGGCGATAAAACCGCTCAAAATTTATTAGATCAATTGCAACGCAGCAGAAATGAAGCGATCGAAGACTGGCGGTTTCTGGGTGCCTTCGGGATTTACAGAATGGGGCTCGGTAATTGTGAGCGTCTGCTTCAGCACTATCACCTGACGGATATCTTTAAACTGACGGTTGAAGATATCACCGCTATTGAAGGATTTGCGGAAAAAACCGCCGTGGCGGTGGTAGAGTGTCTAAAAAAAGTTGAACATGACTTTATGCAAATTTATCAATTAGGCTTCAATCTGATCCCAACGCCTTTGATAAGCGAGCAACAGCAAACAAGCAGTCCGGTTTCAGGTAAAACGATCGTGTTTACCGGTACAATGCAGCACGGCAAACGCGATGATATGAAAAAAGAAGCCAAGCGCCTAGGGGCGAAAGTCGCCGATTCGGTCACGGGAAAAACCGACTATCTGGTGACAGGCGCCGAGGTGGGGGCGGCGAAAATCAATGCCGCCATGCAAAAAGGCGTCCGTGTCATCAGTGAAGAAGAGTATCTGTCATTATTAAGCGGGTAGCTCTCAGATCTCACCTTCGTTTAAATTTTAGTTTAGCGAAGCACTTGGGGCTAGAGTGCTGATCGGCAATTAAGCGAAAACAAAGCCCATTCGTCTAGTATGGGAATATTTTCATAAGTATTTTTGTGTGCGATAACGCACATATTTTTTTACTGTTGCGATTAAACTACATTTTATTATTTTTAAACAACGGGTATACTGTCTAACAGGAAGATCGTTCTTCGTCGACTCTCGGCATTTGGAGCATTACTGGCCGAACCAAAACTAACATGCTAACGCAGATCAACATTTAAGGATTAATTTATGCAAACACAAGATGAGTACAAACAAAAACAAACAAACCAACTGCATGAGTTGAGCGTTAAAACCGACGCTGGAATTGCAAAGAAAAATGCTCTGGTAAAAACCCGCTTACTGGCGCTTGCATTGTCAGGCATGAGCGTGGTGTCGGCTGCTCAGGCTGAAGATTACCGGGAACATGATTCGGTTACTGATGATCGTTGGTATGTTGCACCTTTCGGTACATTTATTAAATCCGGCGGTGACCGGAACGCGAAGGATGGCTGGGGCGGCGGTATGGGCTTCGGTAAAATGCTCGATGAACATTTTAACATTGAGCTGAGAGGCTTCTACCAGGGCTTTGGCGGTTACTCCGATCCTGTGACTGACCAAGGCGGGCGCTGGGATTTAACCGGCGGCACTGCGGATCTTCAATATTATTTCTTCCGCGATAAATTCTCGCCATATGCGGTAATGGGTATAGGTGGTATGAATACTAGCGTCGGAGGCAACAGCGGAGCATCCATTATTGGTGAGGGCGGTGTCGGCTTTACCTATGAACTACATGATAACTTTTTATTACGCAGCGATGTGCGTTACCGTTACAACAACAATTTCAACGCACATTTTCTCCCAGGAACCGACGAATATCATGACATGACGGTTAATGTCGGTTTCGTTATTCCGTTCGGCGACAAGCCGAAAGCGGCAGTAAGATCCGAAGCTCCTGTGGCGCCTGTTGCAGCAGCTCCTGAGCCCGATTGCTCAGCGCTTGATTCTGATAACGATGGTGTCAACGATTGCCTGGACAAATGTCCGAACACAATGAGTGGTACCAAGGTCGATTACTCGGGCTGTCCTATGAGTATCGAACTGAAAGGCGTCAACTTCGAATATAATTCAGCCCAGTTGACTGAAAACGCGAAAACGATTCTGGACGGTGTCGCTGCGAACTTGATTGAAACTTCCCAGAAAAAGGATATTGAAGTACAAGGTCATACCAGCAGCGAAGGCAGCAGTGCGTATAACTTGAAATTGTCGCAACGTCGTTCGCAGTCGGTTGCCAATTACCTCAAGAGTAAAGGCGTTACCGACAAATTATATGCTAAAGGTTATGGCGAGGATTTCCCAATAGCGGATAACAGCACGGAAGAAGGCAGAGCTCAAAACCGTCGCGTGGAATTAATCTGGATTGGTGATTAAAAATCCCGAAGCCGAAAGGCTAGGCGAATTTTTGTCATGAATAAAAAACCCGCTGTATAGGCGGGTTTTTTATTGGATAAGCAAATATTCAGACAGATGCATCAGGCTGCCCAGTTATTAAGTTAGATAACTAGAAAAACTGGCCTTTGTATCTATCAACTGACAAATAGATTGATGGTATCTGAAATTTGTTGTTTAGCATCTTGCAGAATTTGTAATGACATATTAGGCGATAATGTTTTATTGCCGAATTTTTGATAAGCCGGCAAGGTGCTGATTAACGGCAGGGTTGCCGCTTCATGAGTGCCTATCAGGCTATGAAACTTCGCCAATAAAACGATATCACTCAAGATTAGTGATTTACCGCTGTCGTAATACCAATCTTCAACGTCTGAAGGAATTCTGGCCAATCCATTAGAAAATCCCCATTTGTCAAGAATCCAGGAACCTAGATGGCCTTGTATCAATAACAGGCATTGATCAAGTTCCTCAGGCTGATAAGCATCATCGCTCAGTTTTTCCGCAAATTTCAGGATGGGCAAGGAGCCAAGGTTATGTAAAAGTCCGGCCAGCAACGCTTCCTCAGGATCGGCTTTTTGGGTCAGGACGGCTAAGGCATGGCTAATGCTGGAAATCCGGATACTTTCTTTCCAGAGATTTTGAATTCTCGTGTTGAAGCTTTTTTTGTTACTCCGGAAAAGGCTGTTCATGCTGAGGCTGGTGACAATATTGCGGGTTGTGGCTATGCCGAGTCGATTGACTGCATCCAGACAGCTGGAGGTGGGATTTATGGTTCGGTATAAAGGACTGTTCGTGAAGTGGATCAACTTTGATGTGATGACAGGATCCAGGCTGATAATTTTAGCGGCTTCGCCGGTACCGAGATTTTTTTGTATGGCGGCATGTAATTTTAAAGCGATATCGGGAATACTCGGAATTTCCAGTTTATTTTGTTTGAAATGATAAGAAAACAGTGTAAAAAAGGCGTTGTTTTCTAATTGCTCCGGAATAAATGAATCGCAAATCAGAGGATTTATTTTATTTTTATTTCGAGGAATATCGGACTGAGCTATGTAAATAACCGTGGTTTCGGATTTTGCGATTGCGGTGAGTAGATGCTCTGGGCCATTGGATAAAGGGTAATAGGCCTGTAATGTATTTTCAGTGATTTCCTGCCCCGTGCCATTACCGGCTTCCAGGTAAACGGTGCCTTTAAAAAGGTATATCAAACACTCATTTCGAGAGCCCTGATTGAAAATTATCGAACCTGAGCGAAATACTGCCGAATGGATGGGTAACTGCCGCAACTTTTCGGAAGACAAGTAACATACCGGAACTAACTGCTTCAAAAAATCAAGCGGCAGGTCAGCAATATCGGTTTTAATGCGATCAGCGAGTTCGGGTTCTGGATTTATAGTAGCTACAGAAGACTTTTTAAATTCCGTTAATAGCTTTCTTTTTTCTAAAAGTTTCCTGAACATAAAATGCAAATATAAAAAGAAGTTCAGATTGAGAGAATAATCCAAAACAGCATTTATTGTCTCATTTTTAATATAGTCGCGGGGGATGAACAAGCCTTCAGCAATAGCTGATCGGCCTAAAGCTGAGAGACTTTATATGGCGTTTGTTGTATTTGATAACGCTTGAATTAGCGCTGATAAAGATATTGCAGGGCACTTCAATCGCCAGATTAAACAGAGTGCCGGTCAGTCTTAGGATATATTTTTGCAGGTTTGATGCGCGACGATTCCAAAACGCTGCACTCATTGCAAAGTCGCAAGTTGATTTTTTGCCAGCACTGTACCGATTTTTTAATGCAGTGCTGGCGTCAGCATTTTTGCCAGGTCGTTCTTGATACGATAGCCAGCACTTTGAGTGAATTTATATAGATCAACTTCGCCGCTATCGGATTCGTATTGACTCGGCAAATACGACAGATCAGAGAAAGTCAGTACTAAAGTTTCGGAGTTCATTTTAACGTCATAAATAGCCTCATGCCCTTGATCTATAAGGTCTCAAGCCTTAGGGTTTTAGGGTCAAGTTGCAAGACTTGCGTAAACCAGCAGTGTATGTGTGCATCTATCGTTTCCAGCACGAGTGTGGTGACTGCATCGCCCAATACCGCTGTTAACTCATCCAGCGCACCGCTGAGCACGGCGCGAAATACCTGCCACAGTTTGGCGGCATAATGGATGTCGGTGCTGTTCGCCCGCAACTGCTGCCTCATACCGGCAACGCTGGCAGCACCGTGCATCTGTTTGGCAATCACCAACAGGCAAAAGCGTATGGCCGTTAAGTGAATCGAAGCCACGTAAGCCGCATAGTGATTGCTTTGCACTTTCAAAAAGCCCAACTGCTGCTTCGCTTCCTTGAAATACACTTCGATCGCCCAGCGCATCGCGTAAAGTTCCAGTATCTGCGTCGCCGTTAAGGCGGTATCGGTGCAGAGAAACACCGCCCAATCCTTTTTGCCGGCTTGCGTTTTATCGGTGCGGGCGGTGCCGCGCACAAACAACAGTCGAACCGGTGCCCACTGTTCGGGCTGTTTGTCCTGTTCGGCCAGGTTGATTTCAACATCCACGACTTTAGCCTGGTACGGCTGCCCGGCAATGGCTTGCCAGTGTTTCCGAACGATGTGTTTATACAGTGCCTGGACATCCAAGTCTCGGTTGATCACAGTCTCCCCGCGATACTCGCGGAGCCGGTATTTCAGCTTGCCCTTCTTCATGCGTAGCACGGCCACTAAAGACGCCTCTTGGCTCAGGCGAATCATCGCTTTGCTACCAAACCAGGCATCGGCCAGTAAATAATCCGCTTCGATACCCGTCCGTAACGCCCGGTGAATCATGGTTTTCGCCATCTCCGGCTTAGTCTGTTGCTGTGCCGCGGCATAGCGCTTGGCCACGATACTACGCCCATCTTGAAAAGGTTGCGTCAACGGCTGCGCACGGGTTTGGCTGATGTAAAGCTCGCTATCCAACGGCACGAAGCCGGCTTTGCAACTCAGGCCCAAGGTCAACACCTGCTGCCCCATGACATGCCGCCCCGTCGTATGATCGAAATGACTGGACACGCCCGGCATCTTGTTGCCGAACCGTTGCTGAATCGAATCATCCAAAACCAAGGCCTTCGGACCGGCGCTCGCCAAGGCGCGCACCGCCTTTTGCGCGACCTGGCTATGGCAACGGCGCCAATTCAAATCTTCTCGATTCAGCGTGTCATACAGCACATCCTTGCCCAGACTACTTTGCACGCTGTCACGAGCAAACATCGCAATGGACTCTTTCGCCAACCAGACCCAGAGCACTAAGGCGTACATCACTTCATGAATCGGTGCGCCTGAACGTTTCTTGAAACCGGCTCGCCTCAACAGTGTCTTCATGCCCACTTGCTGCCAAAGGCTTGCAAAGACGTTATCCATTAATAAGCCGCTTTGCTGCAGAAAATCGCGGGTTAGGACTGGCAGTTCGGGAAGCTTTGTGGCACGATGCATAGGCGTTCTATTTGGGCGTTAAGTTGGATTGTCAAGATTTCCAATATTATACCCGAATAGAGCGCTCTATTCCTTATTTATCAATGCCTTGTGTGTTTTTATGAACTCCGAAACTTTAGTCAGTAAAATTACTTACTGACCTGAGCGATCCAGTCTTGCAGATTGTAGTAGTTGGTGATGCGCGCGACTTTGTTATCACGGATTTCAAAAAAAGCACCGGCCGGCAGGCGGTATTTTTGACCTTTTGCTTCAGGCAAACCTTCGTCGGTTTTCAAATACTCGCCCAGGACGACGAATTCAGCTGCGGCACGGCTGCCGTCCGGAGTCGCCATGATAACCATATCGATAAGTTGCTCTTTGTAATTGTTATTCATGCCTCCCATAAACTGCTTGAAAGCTTCTTTACCGATTTCGCGTTTGCCCTGGTTGATGTCATGAATGACATCGTCGGTGAGCAGGCTCAGAAAAGTATCCATGTCCGCGCTGTTGAAAGCGGCATAATATTGCTCAATCAGTTTGATGCTGTCTTGGTTCATAGTGATCCTATCGTTCGAGTTAAAAAATAACGCCTATTTTATAGTTAAACCGCGTTTTTGCCTTATTATTTTGCAATAAATAGTTTTCCAATTAACGATTGGCAGGAGTTTTGATAAATGGTACGGCAAACCGATTTGCAACCCGTTGCAGGCGGGGGACTATTGGACCGGCGCTTGTTTTTAAAGCGCGGTTTGTCTTTTTCCGTTGCTGTCGCTTTAGCGCCCGAAACGCTCGCTTCGGCCAGCGATAATGAACGTTTGGCGTGGATGCAAAAACCGGGCGAACCTTTTTCCAATTATGGCCAGCCTTCGCCGCACGAGCGCAAAACCATCCGTTGGACCATGGGCAACAGCATGGCGCCTGGCAATGGAGTATCGTGGGCGCCATTACAGGATATGGAAGGCATCATAACACCCAGCGGGTTGCATTTTGAACGCCATCATAACGGCGTGCCACAAATCGATCCCGATAAACACCAATTGTTGATCCATGGTCTGGTCAACAAGCCACTGGTTTTTGACATGGCAACTTTGCAGCGTTACCCGATGCAGTCCTGTTACGCGTTTGTCGAATGCGGTGGCAACAGCAATGCCGGCTGGCGCGAAGAGCCGATTCAAACTGCTGTTGGTTATTTTCATGGCATGGCTTCGTGTAGTGAATGGACAGGCGTGCCTTTGCGGATAATACTTGACGAAGCCAAGCTAAAAGGTAGGGCGAAATGGATGGTTGCGGAAGGCGCCGATGCTGCCGTCATGAATATCAGTATTCCCATGGAAAAAGCGCTTGATGATTGCCTGCTGGCTATCTATCAAAACGGCGAGCGCATCAGGCCGGAGAACGGCTATCCCTTGCGCCTGATCGTACCGGGGTGGGAAGGCGTGCTGAACGTCAAATGGTTAAGACGCCTGCACATCACCAACAGGCCAGTCATGGCCAGAAATGAAACCGCAAAATATACCGAATTAATGCCTTCCGGAAAATCACGGCAGTTTACTTTCGTCATGGATGCCAAATCGCTGATCACCAGTCCGTCGTTCGGCCATAAGCTCGATAACAAAGGTTTGTATCAGGTTAGCGGCCTGGCCTGGAGCGGGCGGGGCAGGATCAGCAAGGTTGAAATTTCGGCGGATGGTGGCCAGACCTGGGCCGAGGCTCAACTTCAGGAACCGGTGTTACCCAAGTGTTTTACCCGCTTCAGAATTCCCTGGCAGTGGAATGGCAAGAAAATGATATTGAAAAGCCGCGCCATTGATGAGACAGGCTATGTGCAGCCGGAGCGCGACGCACTGATCATGCGGCGCGGCCGGTATGGCTATTTTCATTACAATGCCATCGTCAGCTGGGAAATATCGCCGGAAGGGAGTGTCAGCCATGTTTTCGCGTAGCTTGATGCTCTGTTTTTGCTTCTGTCTTTGTCATGGGGTGCAGACGGAAAAGAGCGGACCCAATTTGGGCAGGGCCGCCTCCGAGGATCTGATAAAGAACTGGAACATCGATGTCTTTCCTGACGGTGAAGGTCTGCCCGCAGGTAACGGCAATGCCGTCACAGGTAAACGGGTTTACGAAGCGCATTGCCTGTCCTGTCATGGTGTCGATGGTGAAGGCAGCAGTGCCGATGAACTGGCCGGAGCCCGACATTCATTAACCGATAATCCACCTGATAAGACAATCGGTACTTATTGGCCTTATGCGACGACAGTTTTCGATTTCACGCGCCGGGCAATGCCATTGAATGCGCCCGGCAGTCTGAGCCATGATCAACTTTATGCCGTCACTGCCTATTTGCTCTACCTGAACGGGATTATTAAGGAAACTGATATTATTAATGCCGAAACACTACCCAAGGTTGAAATGCCGAATCGGGAGGGGTTTATACAAATTGGAACAGAATGATCCACTTTAATCAATATCCCTTGCTGGTTTTAAACCTCGGCCTTCAGGCTGAAAGGAGTGCTCCGCAAAAAGCGAAGCGCGGTTGTTTTCTCGGTTGCGGATTGGGAAACCATTTACCAATAATTGGTTCCATCCCGCAGAGATGGTTCCTTATTGCTCAATAGCTTAAAACTTCGTTCTCTCGATACCAGTGCTTGAAGTGCTTGAGTCAGCCTTGGATTGAGATCCGTTTGCTGCTGTCCACTTTGGTTGATACGCCGATCGAAACCATTCCGAGGATCGCCGAACAACACGGAGGCGTATAAATTAGTCCAGTCAAGCATGTTGATTAATTTCTTGACATGCTGAACCTAGAGTTTAGACTTGGGCGCTATATTATATCTAGATAATGCATTATTTTTGTAGTAAGCAAGCTTATATCCTGTTCGCCGTAATGGCTGCTTAGTTATTACGTAGGACATAACAATAACCATAAAAAGGAAATGAGTATGAAAAAATATTTTGCAGAATTCTTTGGAACATTCTGGTTGGTCCTCGGTGGCTGCGGCAGTGCGGTATTGGCGGCCGGGTTTCCAGATGTCGGTATCGGTTTTCTCGGAGTTTCGCTGGCTTTCGGTTTGACGGTATTGACCATGGCTTACGCAATCGGGCATATTTCCGGTTGTCATTTGAATCCTGCGGTTTCCGTCGGGCTCTGGGCAGGCGGCCGGTTCCCGGCGAGCCAATTACTGCCTTATATCGTCGCTCAAGTCCTTGGTGCCATTGTGGCGGGAGGTGTTCTTTATTTGATCGCCAGCGGCAAGGCAGGGTTTGATGTTTCGGCAGGCTTCGCTTCCAATGGCTATGCCGAACATTCTCCTGGCGGCTATTCCTTGTCCGCGGCCTTGCTCACGGAAGTTGTCATGACAATGATGTTTGTGCTAGTCATTCTTGGCGCGACAGATGCGCGCGCGCCGTTGGGTTTGGCACCTATTGCTATCGGTTTTTGCCTTACTCTGATTCACCTGATCAGCATTCCTGTGACCAATACTTCAGTAAATCCAGCACGTAGTACCGGCGTCGCCATTTATGTTGGCGATTGGGCTATAGCTCAGTTATGGCTATTTTGGGCGGCGCCTATCGTTGGTGCTCTGCTGGGTGCGGTAATCTACCGTTTCATTGGCAGCCCGGAAGAAGATTGAAAAGTTTCGTTCAATGATTTGCTTCAATGGCGCTATGCGTCGCCTTTGAAGTCAATTCAGAATGATTAGCTAATTTATGCTCGTCATTTCAATCATCACGAATAAAATTCTGCTCATGCTTCACTGATGGCTGTTTCGGATGCCCCGGTTTTTATATATTCGGCTAGATAAGGTGCTTTTCTCAGGTTAAACAGATTGGGTTCGTAATATCCTACATAGCTAGCTGCAAATAACGAGCTATCGAGTTTTTTT
>SWBW01002173.1_pt1 | contig 19662 bp, 18 predicted proteins | sample 4693041 | NCBI WGS metagenome assembly SWBW01 (sample SAMN10267271, study PRJNA491770) | bioreactor metagenome | isolation source: DHS bioreactor inoculated with marine methane seep sediment | place: Japan: Omine Ridge, Nankai Trough | collected 2006-05-06 | reverse complement strand
TACGGATGATATTGCCCTCATTTCTTATGTAATTGCCAATGCCGTTGAGTATATCACACCTGAAATTAAGGAGAAAGCCAGGGGAAGGACGACTAGGTTAATAAGCTGATTTTAACTTCCCTAAAAACTACAGATCATTTATCTTGTATTTGAGCATGTTGATACGATTTAGGCTGTTTAATGACACAGCTGTTCTGATAATAAATACTTATGTAAGAATCTGCATATGAGTAGATTAAAGCTTTATTTGTTTGCATTTCTCTAATTTTATTTGTATACTTGGCGTACTAAATTCAAATTAAATGAAAAGGCTTACCCTCTTTCGGGTATTGCTTGTTGTAATACTCGTTCTTTTGGTTGTTACTCAACCTGGATGTAAAAAAGATAAAAACAAACCAGAACCAAATCCAGAACCCGAAACCGAAACGATTATAGCAGAAAATACAAGAGTAATTTCTGACAAAGACTGGAACAGTAACATTGTATCTATAGATACTATTGATTACACTTTAACTTTTAACTCCGGTATCAATACGAACTATAATCTTGCGGTTGGTGATGTGATTGTATCTTCATTAGGTTATGGACTATTAAGAAAGATAACTGATATATCATCGGATGGCCAAAATATAATTGTCAGTACTGAGCAAGCTTCGCTTTCAGATGCTATTTTAAAAGGGAAATTAAAATTTAAGGTAGATGTATCTAACCCGCAAAGGATAAAAAAAATTAAATATCAAGCAGATGGAGTAAAATTTATCAAACCAAAAAATGGAGATGAATCCCAATTTTTATTAGAGATAAGTACAGACTTTGGAACTGATTTTTTTTCAATATCCGGCGAGTTGGAAATTCACCAATTTGAATTTGAAGCTGATTATGATTGGCATACTGAATGGTTTAAGCCTATACTGGATACTGCTTACGGATTATTTTCAATAACCGAAACATTTACTTTAACAGAGGAATTAAGCCAATCAGCTGAGTTTAAAGAAAGTGTTGAATTGTTAGTGTTAGATTATCCACCTATTACGGTAATGATAGGTCCCGTGCCAGTTGTTATTACCCCAGAGGTTGTTCTTACTGCTGGTATTGAAATTAAAGCAGAATGTTCCCTTTCAGCAGGTTTAACCCAGGAATTGACAGCAAGCGGTGGCTTAGCTTATGATGGCAGCAGCTGGAACCCTTCGTTTAATCTGGAAAAAAATTTTGGCATTACACCTCCTGTACTTACTAACTCGTTAAGCGCAAAGGTTAATGTGAAGCCTCAACTTAATATGGTTATATATAAAGTCTTTAAACCAAATGTTTCGGTACAACCTTATGCATTACTTGATGCTGAATTTGGGAATACACCCTGGTGGTATTTTTATCTTGGTTTAAGCTCTGATATAGGAATGGAGGTTGATCTTATTATTGCTGAGTTATTTGATGTTGAAGCAAATTTGTTTGATAAACAATTTGAGATTGCCAACTCCGGTGATGAGTTAAACCATCCTCCTGAAGCTAATTTTACAGTTGATCCACATAGTGGTGGTATCGGAACCAATTTTCACTTCGACGCGTCTGGTTGTACTGACGAAGAAGACGAAGTGGAAGATTTACAAGTTAGATGGGACTGGGAAAGTGACGGTATTTGGGATACAGGTTATTCCAACAATAAGGATGCTTTTCATGTGTATGCTGAATCAGGAAGTTACAATGTGAAACTTGAGGTAAAGGACACCGGCGGAGCAACAGATAAAACTTCACTTCAGGTTAATGTAACCAGCAACAATGCTCCGGTACCCGTTTTCGATGTTAACCCTGAAACAGGTGCTATAGGTACCGTTTTTTACTTCGACTATTCCCAATCGTATGATGAAGAAGACGGGTTAACTTATCTGGAATTTCGCTGGGATTGGGAAGGTGATGGTATTTGGGATACGGAATTTGAAGATTATAACTATGATGAAATAATCCATATATATACTCAAGCAGGTGATTTCAATGCAAAACTTCAGGCTAGGGATACTGAGGAAGCAATTGGAGATACATCGCAAATTGTGCATGTGCTCAATTCAAATGCGCCAGTTGCTTCTTTTACGATTGATCCGCAAACGGGAAATACCGCTACAGTTTTTACATTTGACGCATCCGGCAGTTACGATGAAGAAGATCCTGTGGAAGTCCTGCAAGTCCGATGGAACTGGAATAATAATACGGAATGGGATACGCCTTGGTCCACAGATAAAGTAATGGAGCATCAATATAGCGGTTCGGGTACCAAGACTATAAAATTAATTGTAAAAGATAGCGATGGTTACACAAACATTACATCCCTTGAATTGACGGTTGAGGAATTTGAAGGGGTACCCTGTCCTGGAATTCCGACAGTGACGTATGGAGGACAGGTGTATAATACAGTGTTAATTGGCGATCAATGTTGGTTAAAGGAAAACTTGAATATAGGAACGAGGATACCCATTAACAGTGCTCAAACGGATAATGGTGTTATCGAAAAATATTGTTATGAGGATGATGAAAATTACTGCAATATTTATGGGGCCTTATACCAATGGAATGAACTGATGCAATACATCGAAACTCCCGGCGCGCAGGGCTTGTGCCCGGAGGGTTGGCATGTGCCAACAGATGGTGACTGGAAAGTGCTCGAAGGAACGGTTGACAGTTTGTATGGTGTTGGTGACCCAGAGTGGGATAAAACCGGTTATAGAGGATTTAATGCGGGTTTATACTTAAAATCTAAGCAATGGTGGCACAATGCTGGTAATGGTATTGACAAATATGGGTTTACCGCATTGCCAGCAGGTTATGGTAATTTTAATACTGGAAATTCTTATGATCTTGGTAAGGGAGGGTCTTTTTGGACTTCAACTAAAGGAAGTAATACTGGAACTGCTTTTAGGCGTAAGTTTAATTATGGCTCTGATAAGATTCACCGGTATAGCTATAGTGTTCATATGATGTATGGATATTCAGTGCGCTGTTTAAAAGATCAATAGGAAATCAGAATCAGCTACAATCAGGCGGAAAATCCATTTGCCAATAGAAAGGGATTTAATAAGCCGATTTAAACTGCTCTAAAAACCGCAAATCATTTTCGAAAAACAATCGCAGGTCGTTGATCTGATATTTGAGCATGGTAATACGCTCGATGCCCATTCCAAAAGCATAACCCGTGTATTTTTTGCTGTCGATATTACATGAATCCAGCACAAAAGGATCCACCATGCCACATCCGAGGATTTCCACCCAGCCTGTATATTTACAAATATTGCAACCCTTACCACCGCAAATATTACATGAGATATCCATCTCCGCAGAAGGTTCGGTGAACGGAAAATAGGAGGGCCTGAAGCGTGTTTTGGTATCCTCGCCAAACAGTTCTTTTGCAAAATAGAAAAGCGTTTGTTTCAGGTCGGCAAATGACACATTGGTGTCCACGCACAAGCCTTCCACCTGGTGGAAAATACAATGGGCACGCGCCGAAATAGCTTCGTTACGGAATACCCTGCCCGGCAAGACTGTGCGAATCGGAGGTTGGGTACTTTGCATCACCCTTATCTGAACTGAAGACGTATGTGTCCGTAATGCGATATCGGGGTCTTTTTCAATAAAGAAGGTGTCCTGCATATCGCGGGCGGGATGGTCTTTTGGGAAATTCAGCGCTGAAAAATTATGGAAGTCATCTTCAATTTCAGGGCCTTCCGAAACCGAGAATCCAATGCGTGCAAATATTTCGATGATCTCGTTTCTTACTATCGACAATGGATGTCGTGTTCCCAGTGTTACATTGGGCGGCAATGTAAGGTCCATTTCGGAGCCTTTGCTTTGGCTCGATTCTTCAAGCTTATCCTTTAAGGCCACGATCTTCCCCTGTACAGCCATTTTCAGGTTGTTGATTAGTTGTCCGACTTCTTTTCGGTCCGTTGGATCCACATTTCTGAAATCATTAAAAAGTGCAGGAATCTTTCCTTTCTTACTCAGGAATTCAATTCTGAACTGTTCCAACTGTTCAAGTTTATCTGCCCTGAAAGCTTCAACTTCTTTGAGATATGCTTCTATCTTTTGTTTCATTATTCGAGAATTTCAATTGTCATGGTTACAGGAACAACCGGAACATCTGCTTTTCCTGTTTGTACCGCTGCAATTTTATCAATTACATCAAACCCGTCCAGCACCTCTCCAAATACGGTGTAGCCACCATCCAAATGGGGTGTTCCTCCGATGGTTTTATAGGCTGTTTCTTGTTCTTCAGTAAAAACATGGCCTGTTTGGGCAGTAACTGCATCCAGGTATCTATCATCCATAACGCGACCCTGAACGATATAAAACTGGCTGCCTGAAGATCTTTTATTAGGATTGACCTGGTCGCCCATGCGAGCTGCCGACAATGCGCCTTTTTTATGGAAATGATCTGGAAGGATTTCAGCAGGAATTGTAAAACCCGGATCTTGTTGACCATCCTTATTACCGCCTCCCTGTATCATAAAATTCTGAATAACACGGTGGAAAGGCGAACCTTCGAACCAGCCTTCATTAATTAGTTTTATAAAATTATCACGATGAAGCGGGGTGTCATTGTATAGTTTGGCGGTAATATCACCCATGGTTGTATGGATCACTACTAATGTTTCAGGTTTTGTGGATTGTGACATAAGCTGTATGCTGATGAATAAACTTAAAAGAAGAATTATTTTTCTCATTTGTGTTTGGTTTTAAAAGAGGTGCAAAATTAGTAAAATTGTGGGTTTAACTTTTAACCTCAGTGAAGCACTTCCTGCATAAAGGCTCATAGGCCTCCGTTTCGCCAAGCACCACCAGTTTATCATCATTAACAGTCCGATGCGAATAATTGGCAAGGTTGCCGCATTTCATGCAGATGGCATGAACTTTCGTCACATACTCCGCAGTAGCAAGTAATTGTGGGATGGGGCCGAAAGGGTTCCCCTGGTAATCCATATCCAGTCCGGCAACAATTACCCGTTTGCCGCGGTTGGCTAATTCATTGCAAACGGAAACCAGTTCATTTCCAAAAAACTGTGCTTCGTCAATACCCACCACTTCAAATTCTTCGGCATAAAATAGAATTTGGGAGGCATTCTCAACAGGAATAGAAGTTGACTTGCGGGCATCATGCGAAACCACATCGTCTTCATCGTAACGCACATCAACAGCGGGTTTAAATACTTCCACCTTCTGCCTGGCAATGCGTGCCCTGGTGAGTCTGCGTAGCAGTTCTTCCGTTTTTCCGGAAAACATGGATCCGCAAACGATTTCTATCCAGCCGGTGCGTTCCGAATTATTACTGTCTTTTTCAAGAAACATCCCTGATTATTGATATTCTTTATACTTTTGAGAGTAACAAAATTAAGGAACTTTTATCAATGAAAAAGGAAAAACTCATAAATGAAATCGACCTCGCGATAGAATCTATCAGGATGCATGTAAAACGCTTAAAGAGTGATGGTCAAGCAGTGCATAAAATGGATACGGATCTGCTGATCGAAAAAACCAGGGAGCTTTACGGTCATCTGATTCAACTGGATGAATTTACCATACCTTTTGGAGTTGGCAGGACAGAGGGGCCGAAAATGGAAGTCGAGGAAAAAACAACCGATCAAATTATGAAGGAAGAGGTTATACCGGAAAAGACGGTTGAGGTATCAAACGAGGAAGATAAAGTGCCCGATGCTATTATAGAACCTGAGGAGCAGGAGAAAGAGACTTGGGTGCGAGAAGATGAACAAAAAGCAGCAATTGAAGAAGCACAGGAGCAGCTTGAGCCTGAAGGACAGGAAGAGGAGACTAAAATAAACATGTTTAAAAGTGAAACCCCTGTTGAAAAACCAGAGGAAAGTGTGACCCCGGTAGCAGAAGACAGATCAGAAAAGGAAGAAGAAACAGCAAAAAGAGAGGTGCGACCTAAGTCAACTATTGATTTGTTTTCAACTTCAGCAGAACCCACCCTGGGCGACAGGCTTAAAAGCGTTGAACAGCCCACTATTGCTGATAAAATAACCAAAAATACCATTAATGAATTGAGGGAAGCCATAGGGATTAATGAGAAGTTCTTATTCATTAATGAGCTTTTTAATGGTGATTTGAGTCGCTATAACAAAATCATCGATGAACTGGATCAACTTCAAACTATGGAAGGTGTGAATACTTATATGTTGGAACTCAAAATCCAGAGTCAGTGGCAGGATGACAGTGATGCATTCGCAAAACTCACCGAATTGTTACAACGAAAGTTCGTGAAATAATGAAGCAGGTACTGATCTTTCTTATTGCTATTCTCATCAGCCTTCAGGTCAGTGCACAGGATGAGGCCTATGCCCGGAAAGTACTTGAAAAGCTTACAAACCCGGCCATGAAAGGCAGGGGATATGTAAAGCATGGCGATCAGAAAGCTGCCGGATACATTGCCAGACAATTTAAAAAGCACAATCTTCAATCGTTTGGAGACCATTATTTTCAAAGCTATTCTTTCCCCATTAATACATTCCCCGGTAAAATGAAAGTGAAAGTTGACGGGATGAAACTGAAGCCGGGTATTGATTACGTGGTTAGTAGTTCAACACCTTCAATGGTGGGTGAATACGAACTTATCAACGCGCCGGATTACGTTTATAATGATAGTACATTTGAAATATATATGAAGGATATGAAAGCTGAAAATAGTTTTCTGGTGATCAGGGGAAGTTTTAAAAACCATTATGGAAAAAGCATTAAGGGTGTGAAGGGGGTCATAGAACTATCCGACAAAAACCCTTGGTGGCATGTGTCGAATGCTGATCAGGTGGCCACCACATGCTGGATTAAAATGAAGAATGAATATTTCCCTGAGGATGTAAAATCCATATTCCTTGATATAGAGAATGAATTCATACCATCTTACCCAACACAAAATGTGATTGCCATTGTAAAAGGAAAGTCGGACACCAATAACTATATCGTTTTCGCAGCGCATTACGACCATCTGGGTATGATGGGAAGAAAAACCTATTTCCCCGGCGCCAATGACAATGCAAGTGGCACGGCAATGTTGCTTGATCTGGCCGCTTATTACGGCAAAACTGAAAATCAACCGGAGAAATCTATAGTATTCATGGCATTTAGCGGTGAAGAAGCCGGACTGCACGGATCGACCAATTATGCTGATCATCCATTATTCCCGATGGAGATGATTGATTTTCTAATCAACCTCGATATGGTGGGAACCGGCAGTGATGGCATAACCGTTGTGAATGGCGAAGCCTATAAAGATGTGATGGACGACCTTCAATCCATCAATGACCAATTTAATTATGTACCTGAAATTAAAGCCAGGGGCGAAGCCTGTAACAGCGACCATTGTTCGTTTTACCGAAAAGGCGTGAAATCAGTTTTTATCTACACCAGGGGCAGTGAGCATACAGAATATCATACTGTAAACGACAGCAAAAATGATTTCCCCTTCACAATTTACGATGGGCTATTCAGGCTTTTAACCACCTACGTAAACCAAATAGATGACTGAACCTAAATTATATATTGTACCAACACCCATTGGCAACCTCGAAGACATGACCCTTAGGGCTATCCGGATTTTAAAGGAGGTGGACCTGATATTGGCCGAAGATACACGTACCAGTAGTAAATTGCTGAACCATTATGATATTTTAAACAAACTGTATCCTTACCACCAGTTTAATGAGCATAAGGTGGTTACAGCACTTGTTGAAAGACTACTTGGAGGTGAAGTGATGGCCTTGATAACAGATGCAGGTACACCGGGAATTTCGGATCCAGGCTACCTGCTCATAAGGGAGTGTGTAAAGAATGACATTATTATTGATTGTTTTCCAGGTGCCACAGCCTTTATTCCGGCACTTGTTAATTCGGGTTTGCCAACGGATAAATTCTTTTTTGAAGGCTTCCTGCCGCATAAAAAGGGGAGGGAAAGCAGGCTGAAATACCTGTCAGAAATTCCTTATACAATTGTCTTTTACGAATCACCCCACCGCCTACATAAAACTCTGATGCAACTCATTACCCATTTCGGGCCGGAAAGGAAGGCCTCGGTATCACGTGAGATAAGTAAATTACATGAAGAAACCGTCAGGGGTACTTTGCAAGAGGTTGCCGGGCACTACCAGGAAAAAACCGTCAAAGGAGAAATCGTTATCATTGTTGGACAGGTTGAATAAGCTTATCAGTTAAATCACTATTATCTTTTAATTCCATATCATCATGTACGTTACCGGACAAACCTGTTCGGATTGATGACAAAAGTGCAGGGTAAAAACAATGATTAAAAGCCATATAAATAACAGAAAAAGAGACATATATAAATTATGGCACGGTATTAGTAATTGAATAATTAGAAACAATAAAAATTTAATTAAAATGAAAGCACTACATACAACTAAAGCCATTGCAATTGCCTTCGCTCTTATGTTTTCAATTAACCTGAGCGCCGGTGCACTCACCAACGCTGAAGAAAATTATATCCATGATATCCCTTTTAACACGAATGAAGTATATAACGAGATTTTAATCTCAAACGGAATACTGGATTTCGATTTTAAAGAAGAAGCCTATATCAACGATATACCTTTTGATACGGAGTGTATCACAACCGATTGCCTATACGAAAAAGCATTGAAAGTTACATTTGAAATGGCAGACGAAAGTTATATTGACGACATTCCATTTAACACTGAATGTATTTCGGCGGAATGCCTGTATCAAAGGGCATTGCAGCAAAATTTCAGTTTCGATGAGGAAACATATATCAATGACATCCCGTTCGAAACATCTAAAATTATTAAAAACACAGAAAATACTCAATTTGCAATGAGCAAATAAGTAAGTTTTTTCACAATGATGGATGCCGGCTCAGTAATGAGCCGGTTTTTTTTATTCTTCTTAATTTTATACAATTGAAATACACGATAAAATGACATTTACATACAATTATCCCAGACCGGCGCTTACGGTGGATATAGCTGTTTTTGCTAAAAATGAAGAAGGCTACGAGGTTTTGCTTATTAGTCGAAAGAACGATCCTTTTTCAGGTATGTGGGCTTTGCCCGGTGGCTTTGTCGATATGGATGAAACCGTTGAAATGGCTGCTACACGTGAACTTTTCGAGGAAACCAATTTATCAAACATTCAACTTGAACAATTTCATGTGTTTAGTGAAGTGGTTCGCGATCCGAGAGGCCGGACCGTTTCAGTTGTATTTGCCGGATTTTTAAAAGATGATCAAAAAGTAAAAGCAAAAGATGATGCCAAAGAAGCCCGTTGGTTTGACTCAAAAAAAATACCTGAACTGGCATTTGATCATAGAAAAATTATAGACATGCTTATAGAAAATTGGCTTAGTTAATCATAAGATTACAACCACGTACATCACTATTATCATACCTGCCCAGCATTTCAAATTTCGTGTCATCGATCTTTTTACCCAGATCTTTTGTGGCGATGAATGAGCACGAATAAAGATTGGCCAGATCTATGATATTCATCCCACCCGTTTGTCCGTTATCAAGCATTGTCAGAGGATCATTCATGTCTCTGATAAGTACTTTCATCCAGGCGGGGCATTCAAAAATGCCGTTTTTGTGCGAATAGGCTTGTGATAAAAGCTCGGTCATGCCATATTCTGAGCACACATTTTCAATACCAAACGCCATTTTTAGAATATCATGCATTTCAGTTCTGAGCAATTCTTTACGCATGCCTTTCATACCACCTGTTTCAATTATGATCAACTCAGGAAAATGAATAGGGTAAGTCTCAGAAAGATCCAATAAGGCATAAGTAACCCCTATTAAAAGTACTTTTTTAGATGTTTTTTTCAGATTGTTTAAAACTTGCGCCAAGTGTTCATGATCATGCAAATAAAAACCGCTTAGAGAATCATTGGTCAGGCCGATCAGTTTTTCAACCATATATACAAGTGAGGAACCTTCTCTTTCAAGATAAGATGGCAGCAATGCCAATAGGATATAATCTTCGGGCGCACCGAATTGTTGCTTAAAGTTGGCAACAAATGATTGCTCATATAAATTCAGTGATTTGATATGATGCCGGCTGCTTCTTTGTCCGGTAGTGCCACTGCTGATAAAAGTAGTTTCAGGTTCAAATTCACCACTTACCACTTTCTGATCTTTAAAAAATTCGATCGGTATGAATGGTATTTCTAAATAATTTCTGATACTTGATGGATCAACACCTAATAAATCCACAAATCGACAATAGATCTGGTTGTTGCTGTACTGGAAATAAAATATTTCAACAGCCAGTTCGTTAAAAGAATGCGTGTTGGCAATTGAAAAGATTCTTTTTTCTATCTCCTTCGTTTCCGGCATATACTTTGATATATTTTATAATTTTGGAAACACGATTGTTAAAAATGTTCCGAATCGCAAAAATACTGTTTATTCCACTCTTTTTATTTGGAGTCATCTTTCTTTCATGCCGGAAGTTTGAGGAATTCCCCATTGAGCCAGTGATCAAGTATGAGAATTTTCTGCTCGAATATAATCTGGAGACCGGCAAAACAGAAAGGGGAGTTCTAATCTTTTCATATACTGATGGTGATGGTGATTTGGGCCTGGCAGCGGATGAATTATATGCGCCATACAATCCCGGTAGCAAGTATTACTATAACCTGATCATAAATTATTACGAAAAACAAAACGGAAGCTTTGTCGAAGTTCCTTTGTTATCGTGGAATGCCGATTCGGCATATTATGACACCCTCACATTCAATTCCAGGTTTCCGAGGCTGCTTAAAGATACTGAAGAGCAGCCCATACAAGGCCAATTTAATGACACACTGTTTATATTTAATCCGTTGTCTGAATTTGATACCATCAAGTTTTCGGCCTATATTATTGACCGTGCGCTCCACGAAAGCAATATGGTCGAAACACCCGAAATTGTGAGGAGCGGCAAATAACATCTAGGTTAACATAGAATATATTTTCGCAATTCCTTTCCTGAAGTCATATTTCTTAACTTTGTAAATCCGCCTGCATATAATTTCATAAGGACAATTGATGTATTTAAAAGATTATTCTTCACGAAAATACATGGTCATGGGGGTGTTCATCCTGGTGGCACTCACTTATATTATCCGTTTGTTTTATTTGCAGGTTATCGACAACCAATACAAGCTTTCTGCCGAGAATATCGTGTTGCGCTACGAAAAACAATATCCGGCCCGCGGAAATATCTACGACAGAAACGGTAACCTGCTGGTATACAATGAAGCATTGTACGACTTGATGGTGATTCCTGGTCAGGTGAAGAATATTGATACGGCTGCTTTTTGCGAATTGATGCAAATAGATCGCTCTGAGTTTGAAACATCATTGAATCGTGCAAAAAAGTATTCCTATTACAAGCCATCCGTATTTATTAAACAGATTTCAAAAGAGGACTTTGGCGTCATACAGGAAAAGTTGTATCAATTTTCAGGTTTTTATCCCTCCACGCGAACCTTAAGAAGGTATCCCTTTCCTATTGCCGCGCATCTTTTAGGAAATGTTGGCGAAGTGAGCCAATATGAAATTGACAAAGATGCCTATTACCAGTCAGGTGACTATATAGGAAAGTCGGGCATTGAAAAATATTATGAGCATGAATTACGCGGTATAAAAGGTATGAAAGTGCTGGAAGTGGATGTGCATAACCGTATCAAAGGCAGTTACCAGGATGGTAAATATGACACTTTGGCTTCACCGGGCAAGGATCTGGTTTTATCCCTTGATGCCGGTTTACAATTGTATGGTGAGCAACTCATGCAAAATAAAAAAGGGAGTATTGTTGCCATTGATCCTAAAACTGGGGAAATTTTAGCGCTTGTTAGCAGTCCGGGCTTTGATCCCAATATGCTGGTAGGCCGTGAGCGTTCTGATAATTTTGAATTGCTGCTGAGCGATACATTAAAACCGCTGCTAAACAGAGCCGTAATGGGTACCTATCCGCCCGGTTCTACCTTTAAAATGATCAATGCACTGGTGGCTTTGCAGGAAGGGGCTGTAACGCCCAATACAAGTTTTACATGCCAGGGAAAAAGCTCCAGGCCTATCAGGTGCACACACGACCATAAATCGCCATTACAACTGGAGCATGCCATCCAGGAATCATGCAACCCTTATTTCTGGAATACATTTAAAAGCATCTTAAACGCGCCAAAATACAATGATCCGAAAAAAGGATATGAACAATGGTACCAAAGCATCAGAAGTTTCGGATTTGGCGAAAAATTCAATACAGATATCCCATTCGAAGTAAGCGGCAATATTCCCACAGTTGCGTATTATGACAAAGTATATAACGGAAGCTGGAATGCTCTGACCGTTAGGTCTTTGAGTATCGGGCAGGGGGAAATTCTAGTAACCCCTATCCAACTCGCTAATCTGGTTGCGATTATTGCCAATAAAGGTACATATTACGCACCCCATTTTTTAAAGAAAATTGAAGGTGCAGGATTTGACAGCACGGTCTTTAGACAAAAGTTTGTCACAAAAGTAGATGCGAAGCATTATGACTTTGTTACAGGTGCCATGTTACAGGTATTTGAAGGCGATCACGGTACGGCGCGTTATTATAAAATGGACAGCATTCAGCAATGCGGAAAGACAGGAACCGTGCAGAATCCGCATGGGGAAGACCATTCCATGTTTATTGCATTTGCACCGCTCGAAAACCCAAAAATTGCCATTGCGGTTATCGTGGAAAATTCGGGCTACGGGTCGACATGGGCAGCGCCCATTGCAAGTTTGCTTATGGAGAAATATTTAACTGGAAGCGTGAAGAGGTTAAGGTATGAAAAGAAGATGCTGGAAGGCGATTTAATACACGGAACAAAAGATTAAATAGTGAGAAACAGGGACAGTATTATCGGTAATGTGGATTGGGTTATAGTTTTACTCTATTTTATACTCGTGTTTATTGGCTGGCTGAGTATTTATACTTCTTCAGGAGGTGACGAAGTGGGAAGTATTTTCGATTTGTCAGCTCGCTATGGAAAACAATTATTGTGGATTGGGTTATCGGTAATGCTGATTATAGTGGTGCTGCTAATCGATGCTAAATTCTTTTCCACATTTGCTTTCCTTTTTTATGCAGCCATGATCGTTATTCTGGTCGCTGTGTTGTTTTTTGGCAAAACTGTGGCCGGGTCGAAATCATGGTTTGAAATTGGCAACTTTGCCATTCAGCCCGCCGAATTTGCCAAATTTACCACTGCATTAGCATTGGCTAAATATCTGAGCATGCTAAATGTAGACATGAGGAATTTAAGAACGCCGGTTATTTCTATTCTTTTGATGGTGCTACCTGCTTTGTTGATACTTTTCCAGAATGATACAGGCTCGGCATTGGTTTATGCTGCTTTTGCCATTGTGTTGTTTCGCGAAGGTTTTTCAGGTATTATCCTCATTTTTGGTGTCGCGATGGCACTACTTTTCATCCTTACACTATTGTTTGGGGAAATATATATTATAGCTTCGTTACTCGTGCTTTTTGCGATCATTCTCTTCTTTTTTAAAAAATCGAGGAAACAATATAAATCGTTTATTACCGTGTTTCTAATGTCGGCGGTATTCATTTTTAGTGTGAATTACGCTTTTCAGCATGTGCTGGAACCCCACCAGAAAAAGCGAATCAATGTGTTGCTGGGTATTGAACAGGACTTAAGAGGTGCCGGTTACAATGTAAATCAATCTAAAATTGCAATTGGCTCCGGTGGATTAGCCGGAAAAGGTTTCAGGCAAGGGATGTTAACCCGCAATCAGTTTGTTCCCGAACAAAGCACCGATTTTATATTTTGTACTGTTGGCGAAGAATGGGGATTTATGGGTACACTCACCGTTGTTCTGTTGTTCTTATCATTGCTTCTCAGAATTATTTATATGGCAGAGCGGCAGCGATCGCGATTTAGCAGGATATATGGATATGGCGTGGCCTCGGTGTTGTTTTTTCATTTCGCGGTAAATATCGGTATGACAATTGGACTGGCGCCGGTAGTAGGTATTCCATTGCCTTTCTTTAGTTATGGTGGATCTTCTTTGTGGGCGTTTACTATTTTGCTTTTCATTTTTGTAAAACAGGATGCCGACCGGCTGAAGGAATTATAAACATAAAAAAGGGAATCAATTTTTGATTCCCTTTCTAATCGTACCTAGTTGGCTATTATTTTTGAACTTTTACATCGAAGGTGATGTAGGTTTCGTTGTATGGATTATGTTCGATTTCAGTATTTGTTACTTTCATAATACCTTTCATCCCTGCTTCTGTTTCAAAGGCAACGAAGTCTCCAACATCTATACCACGCACTTTAATTGCTGTTCCAATATCTCCAACAGCATCATTAATAATATTATAATCAAGATTATCCCAATCTACATTGTCAACTTTCTTGAAATATGTTAAATTCTTATTTTCAGTTACATAGTCATAAGGAGGATTAAATCCTGGTGTTTCAGCCCACATTTGATGCAGATTTGCTGAGTTTGGCGACTGAAATGATAATTCTTCATTTGTTCTGAAAACTGAATGATGCGTGAATACGATATCCATATATGCAGCCGTATCAGCATTAGCTGATTGGTTCAGTGTATAACGTTGATTCATTGTTGAAGAGTAGAAACTTAAGTTTGTGCCTGCAGATATCGGGCCATTTGCCTGGGCTTGTAAAATAACATCTGTATAGGTCGCCATTCCTGATTCGACAAGTATATATTTATTTAAGACAGTACTCACCTGGTCACTTGTAATACCGACAAATGTTAATTCAATTACAGTTCCAGCGGGAATAACATCCGTAACTTCAATTTGTACATTGAAATTATAAGTATTTACTCCACTAGCGAAAGTGGTATCATGAATAATCTGTGATGAACTGCCTGCTTTATATGAAATCTTTGCAGATAAAAGTGGATTAGCACTCCACTTAATTGCATAATCAAGAAATTCGCCAACATTAACTTTTAATGTGTCGTCTGCTGGTGTTACAGTGATTGTTGGTGCTTGCACCGGATCTTCATCTTCGGAACAAGAAGAAATGATAAAAATGCTTAATGTTAAAGCAATGAGTAATAAGCTTAATCTTTTCATAGGATTAAATGTTTAGAGATTTATTGATTTATTATTTTCTTTTTTCTTAAAGTTGTTAAACCCTAAGAAAAAACTATGCCAAGAAGGATGGATTCCTAATAAAATATAGACCTATTGTCTTTAATATCCGAGGCTTCTTCTATGGCTCTGTATGGGAAATCCTGACTTACGCGTTGTGTAAACGAATTTTGCAGCGTCGTTCTATTTTGAGTGTAATTTTCTTTCTCAGGAGCTTCCATCAGTTTGTTCAGTTTTACTACGAAAGCAGCCCCATTTCCAATAATAGGTGCACTAACTTCAGTTTCATTCATACCAAATACGGTACCTATAACTCTGTTTTCAGCACCAAAACCCTGGATATTTCTTGATGAAAAAGTAAGGGAACTGACTTCAACTTTATCAAGATTTAAGTCTTGCGATAATTTATCAATATCATTATCAAAGCCCTGCATCTTTTCGGCAAGCATTTTACCTTTTACTTCGTTGGTTACAAATACGGTAAGCCGGTCTTTAATATCTTCAAGTTCAGGGAATCCTTTTTCAGTTTTAGATTTTAACGCAGCAACCACAAACATGCCTTCCAAATCGAAAACAGGTGACACATCACCTACTTCGGTGTCTTCATTAAATGCCCAGTGAACTATTTGTCTGGGGTTTTGAAGTCCTGAAATAAAATTGCTCATTTCCTGTAAATTATTGGCTGTCTTTTTTGTCAGCCCTTCTTCAGTTACTGCATCGTTAAAAGCTTCAAGGGTTTTGTTTTCAGAAGCCAGTTTGGATGCTTGTGAGAATGTTTTCTGGTAGGTTTCGTTACTTTCAATAATCTCACGATTGATAATCGCCACTTTAACTTTCTTTACATCTTCTTTTTTGCCCGTGGTTTTAATAATATGGTATCCGAAAGGTGTTTCAACCATGGAAATATCGCCAACCTTTGAATTGACAACCGCCTGGTTAAAGGCATATACCATTTGTCCGTCAGCAAACCAACCGAGGTCGCCAGAGTTTTGCGCAACAGAGCCATCATCAGAATATTCCATGGCAAGTTTGGTTAAGTCCTTATCCGACTTTTTAACTACACTGAAAAGGCTGTCAGCCAATTCTTCAGCTTCTTTTTTGCTTCTGTTAATTTCAGGATTGGCACGCATGGCACCTGCATAGGCTATTAAAATGTGGGTGGCTTTTAATGAATCAGGCCTGTAGCTTACATCTACCAAACGCGCTGTGCTAAATATATAATTGTCGAGGTAAGGCTCGGTAACGGTACCTATTTCACTATTGAACATGACGGAATCAATCTGCACTGGCAACTCACCTTGTGCTTTCCAAGTACTGTCAACAGGAGTGTCTGATGCAGACTTAACAAAACGGGCTACATTATTGGTCGTTTTAAATTCCTGATATACCTGCTCAATGTTTTTTCGAGCGGATTCCATATCCTTCATGGAAGGTCTGATTTCGAATGTTACATATTCAATTTCCCGGGTAGCTTCCTGTTCATAGCGCTCTTTGTTTTTATCGTAGTATTTCTGGTAGTCAGCATCTGTAATTGTAACCAGGCTGTCGGCTAAATCGGCATACTTGTTGGCTACAAATACGATAGCCGCATTGTTATTATCTTCGGCGTAGGCCATTTTAGCAAGCGCTTCAGGCACATAATACCCATTGCTAATCAATGCTTTATACTTGGTGCTTAAATGATCGTTTCTGATATACTCTTCAAAAGCGATCCACTGTTGTTTGGCATCAGCCGGAAGGTTATCCAAATTTCTCAGATAATCAACGATCAGGCTACGGTTGTATTGTCCGGTTGCCGGGTCGGCAAAATATTGTTTAATCAGTGGATGTGGGTTAGGACCCTGAACCAGATCAAAAAGCTCGTCGGTTGTAACCGTTAATCCAAGCTCTTCGTATTCTTTATCCATCAGGATTTCCTTAACCATCTGATTCCATGTATCTTCTTTTACCCTGTAAATCTCATCAGTGGTTAAACGTTCTTTGTTTTGTTGTTGTTTGGTGTTCTGAATAAACTGATCCACTTTTTGATTAAAGTCCATAATCGTTATATCCTCACCTGCTACGTTTCCTACATTTACTTCGCGCGAGCCTCCGCCTCCTTTGGCAAAGTCGCCTAATACAAATGCTGCAAGAGCAACACCGATAATAATGATCAGAAATGTTGAATGCTTTCTAATGTTTCCAATAACAGCCATTTATCCTTAAAATTTAAATTTTGAGGTGCAAATGTACAAATGTAAATGGAAGTATTGAAAAAAAATATCATTATTATTTACTATCAGCAAGTTAAGGCTTGAATGAACCTCAATTTCAGGTGCGATTTTGTAAATATGCTATTATTCAATAATTTCCAGCTTCACTTCATCAATCCTATTTCCGGATGATTTAAGGATGGTGAATAAAAAAGGCGCGATTTTTATTTCTTCATTTATAAGCGGAATGCTTTCATGGTGTTGAATGATAAAGCCGGCTAATGTTTCATATTCATCAGAAACTTCAATATCCAGGTCGTATTTTTCATTCAGATAATCTACTTCCAGCCTAGTTGATAAAATAAATTCTTTTGGTGAAAGTTGCTTTTCAACAGTTTCTTCCTTGTCATGCTCATCTTCAATTTCGCCAAAAATTTCTTCAATAATATCTTCGAGTGTAACCATTCCGGAGGTGCCGCCAAACTCATCCAGCACGATTACCACGGATTTGTGCTCTCTGATCATCTCGTTCAGTAACTCACTGGCATTGCTGGTTTCAGGATATACATCGATTTTTCTGATCACATCGCTTAATTTTTTAGGATTTGTAAACAGATCGTATGAATGCACATAGCCTACCAGATTGTCGATGGTGTCTTTATAGATCATTATTTTTGAGTGCCCGGTTTCACTAAAAAGGTCACGTAGGGTGTCAATATCTTCATCAATTTCCACAGCTTCAATCTCTGTTCGGGGCACCATACATTCCCTCAGCTTTACGTGTTTAAATTCTATGGCATTTTGAATCATCTGGATTTCCTGCTCAATTTCTTCCGGCTGCTCCAACGACGGGCTATACTCTTTTACATATTCTTCAAGGTCGATCATGGTAAAATTGTAGTTGCCGGTATTAAGTTGAATACGAAAAATCTTTCTCAGAATAAATTCGGCAAGGCCGATAAATAAAAAAATAACAGGATAAAAAACAAAATAAAACAACCATACAGGAATGGCAAAAAATTTTAAAATGGCATTTGGATTTATGCGGAACAATATTTTGGGAATAAATTCTGCAGTAATTAAAATGATCAATGTAGAAACAATGGTTTGTACGATCAGAATGATAAATTCTGAGTTGTAAGCAATGGGGAGATGCCTGATAATAAGAGGTTCCAGCAGGTTGGCCATAGCAATACCGTAAATTACCAATGCAATATTGTTGCCCAATAGCAAGGCGCCGATAAAACGGGAAGGGTTGGTATAAAATGCTGAAAGAACCCTTGCCGGGAGAATTCGCCGTTTAAGGTCGAGCTCCTGTTTCAAACGGTTAGAACTCACAAAGGCAATTTCCATTCCTGAAAAGAAACCGGAAAACACAAGCATAACAATAATTAACCACTCATTGGCACTCATATGATGAAAGCTTTGGTTAAAAGTACATATAATTTGAAATTCGCCAAATAGAATAATGAACGGCTTAAGGGTTTATCGTTCATCGTCTTCTTTAAATTCGATTTCGCCTCTCATATTATAGATTTCGCGGTAGCTGAAATCTTCCTTTGCCCATAAACTATCACCAAAAATTACATTTTCGGGAGAGGTTATTTTCACGAAAGATTTGGTGTAGAGAATTTTTTTTTCCTTATCCCATATAAGGTTTTCGGTGTTGAGTTGTTCCTGCGTATCATAATTTTTAACAACCACATCATTACGTGCTTTAAGTAACTGTCGCTTTTCATAGTTTATGCCGTAATTAGCACTTATAAAGGATACTTTCGCACCTGAAGTATCATAAAAAGTAACTTCAAAACCCTCCTTAAACTCCGAATACGGGTCGTCACCGTCAAATTTTTCCATGAGTGGACTTTTAAGCAAGACCTGACGGTAACCCGAATCGCTTCTCTGATATATCACATCATAGGCAGAAACGGTGGATAAGGTATCTTCCTTTGTGATTTCTCGGATGACTTCCATGGAGTTTTCGCAAGAAAAAAGCACCATCATTGTATAGATTATGATGATGCTTTTAATAAATTTTAAAATCATTTTATATGAGATAAAACTATTTTGCGGCCCTTATAATGGTGGTTTCGTTAATCCAGCAACCTACTTCGTAGGTGTCACCTTCTTCCAGGTTATAAAAGAACAACACTTCGGCAGGTGGAAAATATGGGCTATAGCGTCGGATCAGTTCATTCATTTCATCCGTCATTTCTGGCTCCACAGCCTTTGCCTTGTTATATTTGTCAATAGCGGCCCAATAAGCCACTTTTTTGGTCAGGTCATTATCGCCACATTTATTTGCACTTATCACGTATAAATCTCCAAT
>SWBW01004796.1_pt1 | contig 19805 bp, 17 predicted proteins | sample 4693041 | NCBI WGS metagenome assembly SWBW01 (sample SAMN10267271, study PRJNA491770) | bioreactor metagenome | isolation source: DHS bioreactor inoculated with marine methane seep sediment | place: Japan: Omine Ridge, Nankai Trough | collected 2006-05-06 | reverse complement strand
CAGCTCATTTATTTCATGGGGTAAATTTAACAAAAAATGAAGATTGCCGTCGTTGGAGCTACCGGACTTGTAGGTAGAGAAATTCTTAAAGTGCTGGAAGAAAAATCTGTCACCATTTCAGAATTACTTGTCGTTGCATCAGAAAAATCAGTTGGGAAGCATATTTCATTTTCAGGAAAAGATCTTAGAGTGATTTCTCTTAAGGAAGCTGTAGCTGCAAAGCCCGACATTGCCATCTTTTCAGCAGGTGGTTCTATAGCAAGCCAATGGGCGCCAAAATTTATGGAAGCGGGAACAACAGTCATTGATAATTCGTCGGCCTGGCGGATGGATGAAAATGTACCCCTTATTGTGCCGGAGATTAACGGAAGCGTGCTCACAAATCGTGATAAAATCATTGCCAATCCGAATTGTTCTACCATCCAGCTTGTGATGGCACTCAACCCTTTACACAACAAATACGGGTTAAAACGGGTGGTCGTTTCTACCTACCAGTCGGTGAGCGGCAGCGGTGCGAAAGGCGTTCAGCAATTAATGAACGAAAGAAGCAATATAAAAGGAGAAAAATGCTATCCGCATCAGATAGACCTGAATGTGATTCCGCAGGGTGGCGATTTTTCTGAAGGCGGCTACACGACTGAAGAACTCAAGTTGGTGAATGAAACACAAAAGATACTCCGGTCGAACGTAAAAGTAACAGCTACCGTTGTGCGTGTGCCAGTTGTTGGCGGACATTCGGAAGCTGTAAATGTTGAATTTGAAAATGACTTTGTGCTGGAAGAGGTAAAACGCTTGCTGGGAACCATGCCCGGTGTGGTTATTTTTGATTTCCCGGAAGGCAATATGTACCCAATGCCCATTTTGGCTGAAGGCAAAGATGAAGTTTTCGTTGGGCGGTTAAGACGCGATCTTTCGCAACCCAACACCCTTAATATGTGGGTAGTGAGCGATAACCTGAGAAAAGGTGCTGCTACTAATGCGGTGCAAATTGCGGAATATCTTCTTAAAAATAAGCTTGTTTAGTGAAAATCTACAACTGCATAAAAGATTTTAAAACGGTTAAAAACGCCGTAGTAACTGTCGGCACTTTCGATGGGGTTCATATGGGGCATCAGGCGATTTTTAACATTATGAAGCAAGAAGCAGAAACTATTGATGGTGAAACCGTGGTCATCACTTTTTATCCACATCCGCGAATTGTACTTGGCCTCGATAGTGAATACCTCAAATTCATCAACACCCAGGAAAAAAAGATCAATCGCCTGGAAGAATCCGGTATTGATCATCTGATCATCGTTTCATTCAATAAAGAGTTTGCCGGTATTTCATCCGAGGAATTCATCAATGATCTTGTTGTGGAGAAAATACATCCAAAAATTGTTGTTACTGGTTTTGACCATCATTTTGGAAAAGACAGGGGCGGCAGTTTTGATATGCTTTCAAAAATTGGAGAAGAAAAAGGTTTTAAAGTAATAAAAGTGGAAGCACAATATGTGAATGATGTACCGGTAAGTTCAACAAAAATTCGCAAGCTGCTGAATAGCGGTGCTGTATTGGCTGCCAATAATTTCCTGGGATATGAATATTCCATTACAGGAAAAGTTGTGAAAGGCAAATCTATTGGTCGCAATATTGGATTTCCAACTGCCAATATAGAGGTAGCAGATGAATATAAACTAATTGCGGCTGTGGGTGTGTATGCTTGCCGGGTTACCTATATGGGTAAACTTTATAAGGGTATGTGTAACATCGGCTACCGGCCTACGGTAGATCATGGCGACCTTACCATTGAGGTCCATATTTTTGATTTCGACCAGCAGATATACGGCGAAGAAATCACCATCATTTTTGTTGATAGGATGCGTGATGAACGTAAATTTGATAGCCTTACAGAATTATCACAACAATTAAAACGGGACAAAGAAAATACACTGAAAATTTTGTAAGTAGCATTCTTCTTTTTGAAGGATATTCTGGCATTATCAATACCCAAATCAACAATTCTATTATTTTTGTATTTCTCTTGAAAATTCAATCATTTAAATCAAAAAATAATTCTTCTATGAAACGAAATTTTTTAAGCATTGCCTTTATGATAGTTATGATCACAGGCACAATTAACTCAGCATGGGCCTGTACCAATTACCTTATCACAAAAGGCGCATCGGTAGATGGATCCACTATGATCTCCTACGCGGCCGATTCACATGTGCTATACGGTGATTTATATCATTGGCCAGCCGGCACCTGGGATGAAGGCACCATGATGGATATTTACGAATGGGATACCGGTAAATACCTGGGGCAAATAGCTCAGGCAACTGAAACCTATAATGTGGTGGGAAATATGAATGAACACCAGGTAGCTATTGGCGAAACCACCTATGGAGGCTTATCGGCACTTGGTTCGCAGGAAGGTGCGATAATGGACTATGGTAGTTTGATCTATGTGACCCTGCAGCGTGCCAAATCAGCCCGCGATGCTATTAGAATTATGTCTGAACTTGTTGAAGAATATGGTTATGCCAGCAGTGGTGAATCATTTTCTATTGCTGATAAAGATGAAGTATGGATCATGGATCTGATTGGTAAAGGCGAAGGTGAGAAAGGTGCTGTTTGGGTAGCTTTGTTGATCCCTGATGGTTATGTCTCAGGACATGCCAACCAGGCACGTATTACCACCTTTCCTTTAAATGATAATAAAAGTGCCATTTCTTCCAAAAATATGGAAGACGTCTACAACAAAGGCGTTTCATGTGTGTATGCTGATGATGTGATCTCTTTTGCCAAAGACAAAGGTCTCTATAAGGGCAAAGACAAAGAGTTTTCTTTCTCCGATGTATATGCCCCGGTTGATTTCGGTGGCGCACGCTTTTGTGAAATCAGGGTGTGGAGCATGTTTAACAAAGTTACGGGTGGCATGGACCAATACTGGGATTACGTAAAAGGCGATATTGAACACCCGAAAGCACATGAAGAAGGCGAACCCATGACACCAAAAAATTATGCTTCAAACCGCATGCCTTTGTGGGTAAAACCGGATGCAAAAGTAAGCGTGCACGACATGATGAACTTTATGCGCGACCATCTTGAAAACACGGAACTGGATATGAGCAAAGACGCCGGAGCGGGTCCTTATGGTGTACCTTACCGCTGGCGCCCACTTACATGGAAAGTTGATGATGTTACGTATTGTAATGAACGTGCCACAGCAACCCAACAAACCGGTTTTTCATTTGTAACGCAATCGCGTAGTTGGTTACCAGACCAAATTGGTGGCATTATATGGTGGGGCGTTGACGACGCATCTGGTACTGTCTATATGCCAATGTATGCAAGTATGACAGCCATTCCTCATAATTTTGCCACAGGAAATGGCTCCATGATGGAATGGTCAGAAACCTCAGGATTCTGGGTATTTAACCAGGTACAAAATTTAGCCTACACCCGTTATAGCGATATCCATCCTGAAATTGAAGCCATTCAGCAAAAACTGGAAAAAGAGTTTATTGCTTTTACTCCTGCTATTGACGCAGCTGCTGAAAAGTTATTGGCAACAAACGAAGATATGGCTGTCAACTTCCTGACGGAATATTCAAATAGTGTAGCTGAACGTGTTTTTAAAACATGGAAAAATCTGTATGCGCATTTATTCGTGAAATATATGGATGGCAACATCAAAACTGATAAAGAAGTACCGGAGGGGTACAAATATGTGACCCCCGACGTAAAACAGCCAGGTTATGGCGAAGATTTCTACAGGAAAGTAATTGAAGAAACCGGAGATCAGTTTAAGGTAAAAGGTGCAGCGCATTAGAAGACACATAAAAAGATAATCTGAAAGGCGTATTCATTGCGCCTTTCTTTTTTATAAGATTTCCTAAAATTAAAAGCACGCAAATAATTTTATAATATCAATAGCGTTCTAATAGAAGAGTTTACACTATCTTGCATTTCGTATTGATAGTCATTACTTTTGCTAAATAAAACAACAGGTCATGGAAAATTCAAATCTTTCAAATTCAACAGCTCCAAAAAACAGTAATTTGTGGTTATACATTTTACTGATTGTGCTGGCTGTGGGAATTATCGGGCTATCTGTCTGGTTAATATCCGTAAAAAGAAATATGAGTGAATTGCTTACCGAGAAAGAAATGCAACGTATTGAACTGGTAAGCGAATTAGATTCGCTGATGCTCGAACACGCACAAATCAAGGAATCTTATGGTGATTTATCCGATTCTCTTGTTACTGTGGATAGTGTGATACAGGCAAATGCCGCCGAAATCAAACAGTTGTTGAATTATAAGTGGGATTATTATAAGGTAAAAAAGAAGCTGGACCGTTTGCAAGTTATTTCGCAGGGCTATATCAGGAAGATGGATTCTATTGTTGTTGTCAATGAGGCATTGACAGAGGAGAATCTTCAAATTAAAGAAGAAATACAACAGGAAAAACGAAAGAACCGTGATTTGGAACAAGACAAAGAAGAACTTGTCACCATTGTTGAAGAAGCAGCCATTTTAAGTACTTATAACCTCAGTAGTATTCCGGTGCATGTAAGAGGAAGTGGAAAAGATGCCGAAACGGATAAAACAAAACGTACTGACCGTGTGAAGATTTGTTTTACACTTGGCAAAAACTCTATTTTAGAACCAGGCCTCAAAACCATTTATGTGCGCATCGCACAACCCGATGAAGAAATCCTGGTGAAAGGCAGGGGCGAAGAATATACGTTTATGCACCAGGGAGAACTTGTCCAGTATTCGATTATAGAAGAGGTGGATTATCAGAATGTGGCGCAGGAAGTGTGCATGTACTGGAACCGCAGGCCTTCACTCGAATTGCAACCCGGCACTTACAATGTGGATGTTTTTGAGGGAGACCATGTAATCGGGGAAACCACTTTCACCCTCAAGTAAGGCGGCATTCAGGCTATTTGATATACACTTTTGAAGTAAATACTTTGCTGTCGCTGATCACTTTCACGACAAGGTAGCTATTATTGAGCTGAACAGGAATTTTCATCAGACTCGTCTGTTCGATCAGTTGTGAGAGCACTTCCCGGCCATACATATCATACAGCATTACATAACCCGAACTACTTATATCTTCTTTTTTGATGTATACATGCTTGCCATACGAATAAATCTGTATGGACTCGTCATTGTAATGATTGAAATCTTCAAATTCGATACCTGTAATAGTTTTGTTAAAGTGTATCCTGAAACGGTTGGGATCATCATCGGCAAAGGCTACGAAGGTGTATATGGAATCGCTATCCATATTTTGCATTTGATCGTACTTCATATCTTCGAGCGTGATATCCGTATCAGGCAAATAGGTAGCATCAATCATTATTGAATGTTCTCCTTCGGCTGTAGTTTCAAAGCCGATTTCTACAATGCGTTCCTCGTCAGGTAAAAGGGTGGGGAGGTGTTCGATACAATGATCGCGAGACTCTTTTGGAATAAATAAGGTTATGGTGCTATAGCTATTTCGTAATTTGGAAGCATCCCAGCCGTTATCGAATTCTTCTGTGCCGTATTCATTAAAGCTGATCCAAATTTCTTCTTCATCCTGATCATTCATGGCCTTAATCGTCACATAATCCGCTTCATATGTAGAGCTATCATTATCATTTTCACGTGTTTTATAATAGGTTGTTGATGGGTAATAAACTGTCCGAGCATCTGCAGGAATTGTAATGGAAGGGCCTGATGCGCTTGCGCGAACTAAAAAAGCTTGTCCGGAAGGCACTACTCCATTAAAATTGCCACCACCAGAAGTAGTAGTGACCAGCCATTGACCGTCAGGCTCATCAGCGGTAGCATCTGGAAAAGGTTCCCATATCCATATCGTATATTCAACATTGTTTTTTGCCCAACTTCCTTTTTTCCAACTAATCGGAATAGGATAAGGGTTTCCTAATAAATTATATCCCAAAGTATCATTAGGTGGTGCGATATAGGTATAAGACATTGCAGGAGTTGTTGACGTATTTAGGGTTAAATCCGAGCTCATTAGGTTACCATCGAACTCTGCGACAATATAGTCAGGTGTAAAATCTTCTACCCACGTGGAGAAACCTTTTCCACTTGGCATGGGTGTTGAAGTGGGCACAAGATAATGGTATGTTTCGTCAGATTCATGAAACTCGTAGAGATAAACTTCCGGATTGTGATCCTGGAAAAGATCATCTGCAGTGGCATTGGTTGTTGGTGCGCTAATGAAGTGAGATTTATCATCGGTTAAATAACGCTCTATAGTTGCTTGGGTTGTTCCGGAACCCAGCAACAACATACCATCGCTACTGGCATCCGATTTTACGATGAGTCCACTTGTTCCTGACTGGTTATCAATTTCACTTCCGGTAACCAAAAAATTAGTAGGTGTAACCGTTACAACCGCACCTGGTTCAATTTCCATATTGTTGGTGGAGGCCCTACCTGAGATAATTGGATCATTTGCCAGATTTGGAATCACAATATCACAACCAGCATCAGGAGGATATTTTCTTGGTGATGTACCACTGTTTGTCCAGTTATTTTCATCGCTCCAATCCGAAGAATTACCTTCCCATGTCAGGTCTCTATCATGCCAATCTGGAGTGCACTGATTTTCACCCGTTGATATTTGAACAATAGCTGGAATTATGACCCATTCATCGTCTAACCATACATTGCTGGGAGATGTAATATGTCTTTTTCTTACTGCTTTGCTATCTTCATATTCCCACATTGAATTTGTACCGTCAACATCAATTTCACCGAATAAGTCAATTAATACACCAGACGCATGGTCGCCACCAGAATACAATGCGTAAACATCATCTCCATTGCCACTCATATTGCTGTTATACTGATCTGCATTAAATCCATAAGCTGATTGAAAGGCGGAACTATAATAGCCTATTACATATGTCTCTCCTGCATCAATAGACCCGGTAAGTTGCACATCTGCCCAGCTCGCAGGATCACCATTCGCTTGTCTCGAAATATACCAAGTATCAGTACTGAAATTAATTGTTGAATTTCCACCATTAAACAATTCAATAAACTTAGCATCATCTGGCGGAGTGCCTGGGTCTTCCGGATCCGCAACTTCGGAGATAATTAAGTCTGGATTTACAGCCGTTGTGGCATCATCAGATACACCACTTGAATATGAAACACTCGCATCTACGGACCATGCACGATAAAAGTATTGTGTATTTGAGATTAGGCTTGTATGAATGAAGGTTGATAATGGGCCATTATAATTAACTTCTCCGCCTCCGGAAATTAAATCTGAAGTATTATAACCAGTTCCATTTAATGGCACGCCAAAAGTTCCACTTAGCGAATAGGCTATCATCACATCATCATTATCAGTATTCTGAAACCACGTTAAAATGATTTCCTGACTAGGGATTGCTGTAGCAACGAAACTAGAAGGATTATCAGGGTTAGGTATTCCACTAAAAGATTGTCCGTTATTTAAAGATCCTAGAGTATTTGGAGCGGGAAAAACCCAACTAAAATCAATATATGAGGATCCTGATCCTGTTAATTGTAATGAATGACCAACTGGAGTTGAGTTGCTTTCGGACACTCCAATATCAATTGAAGAAATCCCACTAGCTGCCCCATTTGTAGCTATAAATGAGCCTTCGTAACTTAAGAATTGAATTACTGAGCCATTGTAGACCAGCGCCAAACCATCCGGTGCTCCATTTTGGATACCATTTGTCGAATATGTAAAGGTATAAAAAGTATAATTCCCCTCCGTAATTCCAACCGTAAAAGCGTCAACTGTTTTTGAGTCATATAATGCTCCTCCGGAACCATTGTATAAAACGACCTCAAAAAGGGAAAGAGAATAGCTCCCTGGATTTTCAATTACAACCTCTATAAACTCTCCTGCATCAGTACCCACGTTATCATAATGAAGCTCATTGATCCAGGCGTTTTGGCCAAACGATAAAAGAGTTATAAAAAAAGTAAGTATTATTATTACAAACAGTCGCTTCATAGTAATTGTATAACAATTAGATGCTTTGTTTGTTTTTCAGAAGGTATGTGATTAAATGGCGCTTGATCAGTTCACCATGCAAAGAAACAAAACATGATGAAATTAACAGCCAAATTGTTGAAAACTTAACAAATTCTTAATTAATTGTCAGCTTTTTTTACTAAAAGTCCTACTTCGATAATGCCCGGTATTTCCATTTTGGTCACCTTATTTTCTATGCGAACCATACAAATACCCGTTTCTAATATCTTCAAATTTTTCCGCACTGGCAACTCTATATCCCACAGTTCTCCCATGCCGTCCGCAAGCCAGTTACCCTCTTTATCTTTCAATTGATAATGGTAATCGCCTGTGCGCATTTCACCACCCGGCAGATAAAAAGTGATGTTCACATCCATAAAATCATAGGGAAAATAACTGTGATGCCGCAATAGCAAATAAACGTCCAGCACCTCATTTTCTTGTACGGGGACTTCAAAATTCTGAATATCAAATCGGTTCCAGCTTACATTTTCAAAAGTGTGGTATTCTTTAAAAATGGTTTTGTTTCCACAGGCCGTTAACAGCAACACAACAGCCAAGACGCCAAATATTTTTTTTATGTATATGTATTTTAACATCTATGCAAAGATATTACATTTGCTTCATGGCAAAAAAATCGGCGAAGAAGTATTATGTGGTCTGGCGGGGACTTAAACCCGGCATTTATCATAGCTGGGATGATGCCAAAAAACAGGTGAGTGGTTATGTGGGCGCTGAATACAAAGCCTTTACTTCGCAAACGGACGCTGAAGAAGCATTTAGCCGGAACTACCTCGAATACAAAGGTAAAGCCACGACTTCAAAGAAAGTATTCTCGAAAAAAGAGTTGGATGAAATTGGGGAACCGATTCTGAATAGCCTGTCGGTGGATGCTGCCTGCTCCGGCAATCCAGGAATTCTGGAATACCGCGGGGTGTATACAGAAACGGAAACGGAAGTCTTCAGAAGGGGGCCTTATCCGGATGGGACAGTAAATATTGGTGAGTTTCTGGCTATTGTGCTGGGACTGGCCTGGCAACAAAAGCATAAGCTCAATATGCCCATTTATTCTGATTCACGAACGGCCATCAGTTGGGTGAAAAAGAAGAGAGTCAATACGAAGCTAAAAAAGAACAGGAAGAATGAGAAGCTTTTCTACGCGGTTGCGCAGGCTTTGGAATGGCTTAAAAAAAATAAAATCGAAGTAGAGATACTCAAGTGGAGGACGGATGCCTGGGGGGAAATTAAGGCGGATTTTGGGAGGAAGTAATTAACTGCTACCTGACTTTTTTCTGAGTTTTTCATTCCAGATGACCCATAAGGCAAACATCGCAGCATAAAACAACGGGCGATATATATAGTCATGAGCGAAATCGAAGTATTGCGGATAATAGAATAACTGAACTGAAAGGCCAAATATCCTCGACAGATTCACCAGGTGCACAACTATCAGACCTAATGGAATATACCACAGTTTCTTTTTCCAGGGACCGGGATATAAAGCCATCAACACGATCCACTGCAGAAATTGCTTAAACCCTGAACAACTTTGGTTGATCCCAACATATCCACCAGCAATATAGATCGTTTGCTGTTGATCGTTGGTAGTAAATTCATAAGAAGTCAGGTGCGTTAACAGCCATACTGAATTTCTATACACAATGTCAGTCAACCAGGCTCGCAAAGCGAAAACCTCATCATAAATGGGCCAGAATTGCAATTGATATGCCCAAAAACGGTACAAATAATGAAATCCGAATATCAGCACAACAAATATCACCACTTCTACTACAGGACGAAGGATGGGGTTTTTGGAGATGGTATTTTTAAAGTGTCTTAGCAAGGTTTTTTTTATGATGTGAAGTTACGAGAGAGCGCATAAGCGAAGGGGTGAGAGGGCGAAAGGGCGAAAGGGCGAGGGGGCGAAGGGGCGAGGGGGCGAAGGGGCAAAAGGAGTTTTCATAAGATATATATTTTTATACTGACCAATTTTCCGGTTTACGAATCATGTTAATTATCATCGCAATGATATGATCGTATTTATCTGTTAAATCGTAGTGCAAATCCTTACTGATATACTTGCATGCGTATGCGTAATCAAGCCATACTTGCGTTTCTGCTGCTTCGCCTTCCGAATCTGATAATTTTGATATAAAATGTTTTGGATAGCGTCTTTTACGAAAAGCTTCTGCAAGATTACCTGATACCGAACGCGACGACCTCCTTATTTGATCTGTTAATGAGTACGTTTCTTCCTTCGGAAAAGATTTAGTCATTTCGAAGATTTCCATCCCGGAAGAAAAGGATAATTGATAAACTTCCAATTCTTTGTGTGATTTAATAACTTTCATTTTCAATTATATTCTTCTGTTGTCGTTCTTTCGCTCTCTCGCACTATTCGCTTTTTCGTAAATTAAAATCCTATATTCGCTCCAAATGAAAAAGTATTTGTTTTGCCATGGTAATATTCCGGTGTGTAGAGGTTCACATTTCCGGTTGCATTTCCAGCCATGAAACTCATGAAAACATAGGTATTATTTACAATTTCATAACGCGCATCCAACTGAATGGTCTGATTTTCCCATGTAATATTTTCCAATGGAGGCAATTTATGCAAATCGCAATCCGGATCATTCGCACAATCAGCGTAATCATAATCATTGCCATGCTGTCCAAGTGTGTAAGCCAATTTCACTTGCAATCCTCTAATCGGTTTGTAAAGTAATGCTACATATATTTCCCGGCTGTTGTCTCTCAGATAATGTCCCATATTATATCTATTCGAGGTGTATGTAATGGTTTCTATTTTATGTTGATACACTACGGGATTTGTATGGGTGTACTCGGCGATCAACGATAAATTTTTCAGTGGAAAGTCACTTAATCTGAATCCAAATTTCCAGCTCAATAAGTTATATTCGTCACTTGCCCTAAAATGATTAATGGAAAAATCATCGAGAAAAAGATTGACATATAAATGCAGGTATCTGATGTTCCGGGAACTTATATTAAAGAACATCTGTGAATTCTGGCCAACCCCACCTGTAGTCGCATTCAGGGTATGATCAACGGATTTATAGAACAGGAATGGTATCATATAAGCCGCATGCGGACCACCCAGGTCGCTATAAACAATGGAATTTCCAAATGAGAATATCAGATTCCTGACCGGGTAAAAAGTGAACATGTTGGCGGCCATATATTTCGGATAAAAGACTTTTCGATAGGTACCATTTGAATAATATGAATTGGCGCTGTCGATCACCTGCGATACCAGCCATCCATGGTAATAATCGAACTCAAACCATCTGACCGGTTTCAGGTGCAGCTTGATCATCGCAAAGGAGGGTGCTCTGCCCGACTGAATGTTGGTGCCATTGTATCCTGTTCCCCATTCCACATGGTCCTTTACCAATCCAAAGGAACCCCATTTCCAGGAGACCATCATGCCACCCCTGGCTTCGCTGTAGTCGATTCCTTCATCACCATAATTTTTAAATGGTACGCCGCTTTGATGTACAAAATATTCAGGGGCTATCATGATCCGGCTTACATTATGATCGCGCAGGCTGGAATAGAAACCAAAGTTTTTACCGATGTATCCCCATAACGAACCACCCCACCAGGTTTCTGTAAGTCCACCATTTTCATTTGTACTGTATCGACCACCGGCTATGGGCTGAAGTGCCAGTGTAAACAATGAATCTTTGTAAAATAAGCCAGGTGGATTTGCGGCCAGCGCAAAATTTTTCTGTTTGTTATAAAGTGTGGTCTTGCGGTTAAACTCCATTGGTGGAGCTGCTTCCAACATATATGCTTTCAGATAAAATTCCAATTCTTTTTTCTGGCGTTTACTCAATAACTGATCATTCTCAGAAGATTTCGAGGATATAATGTCCAATTTTTCTTTGATCATTTTCCTTGAATAGGGTTTGATGATTGAATTCAGCTCGATGATCTTCAGCCCGGCCATCTCGTCCAGGTAATCATAAATGGCGGTGTTGGAAATATGCTCGTATACCACCTGTGCCTGCAATAAAATTGCAAATATTACGGCCAGAATTGTCAGATAGGTTTGTTTCATTTTGTTTTCTTAAGTGGATGGCATCTGATTTACTATTTGCTTCTTGCTCCTTTTAAAATAATATTCCGGAACGCTTTAAAAAAGTATTTAATGTCTGTTCGGATTGGATGCTTCTGATAGGCATCTAAATATGCCATTTCCGATAGTTGAATTTCGGTCAGTGTTTTTGGCATATCAGCGTAAAACGGAGGAATCAGTCCTGGTTTGGTTTTCAGACGTTTTTCTTTCAGTGTATCAGAATAGAGTTCAAAATACTGCTTACTTAATGGCCTCACGCCTACCAGTTTCATATCGCCGGCAATTAAATTGATGAACATGGGTGTTTCATCCAGCCAGAACTTCCGGAATAATTTACCGGACGTTGTGACCCTGAAATCGTTTTTAAACTTACCACCTTCCTGCAATTTATACTTTTCGTATACATAATCCTGCAAATATTCAGAATATGCATGCATGGTGCGCAGTTTATATACTTTGAAAAGCCGGCCATCTTTTCCATACCGCCTCAAGCTGATCAGTGGGCCATAGGTGGGGTGACGGTCATAGCCAGGTTCCTTTACTTTTCTTACGACAAAAAATAGCTCCTCATGAATGTATCTTTCTTCCACTAGTTCGAATCCGCATGAATAAAGCCTTCCAAGAATTTCGGCATGTGGTATGGCTCGTTCATAGCCTAAGGTGATAAAAAAGTAAATGTTTTTAGTGAACGGCAATTTGGGAATAATGCGTGTGAAGAATACGTCAAAACAATAACTCACCCAGTTAAAAGGAAATATATACCTGTTTAAGATACGTTTTTTACGGATGTCTTTTGTCGCGACACATCCTATGTATAGACCGCCATAAGGCATCCTTTCATTAATCGATTCGAAAAATTTATTCACCCTGCGGATATCGTTGGTACGATGCAGGTTCACCATCTTATTGAAATAACCATCCGCCAGAGTTTCGACATTCGCAATTTTTGTGGTATTGAATACCGCCGAGTGGGGATCCCCTACGTCCACAAAACGGTTCAGGAAGTTATAGACCCTTTTGCTTTTCGACTCAATGATAAATTTTCGCTGTGCCAGGCGCTTTTCACGGGTTTTTTCACTGTCGAATTTTTCATGGGTAAAGGGGGGGAAAACTTTGGACTTTCCATCTCCTGGCTGGATAGTCTTATCAGGTAGCGGTTGCGCGAATTTATAGGCAGCAAATATGTACCCGATAAATAACTCAAGCAAAGTAGAAAGAATAATCGTTCCGAAAACAATTAACCTTGAATAGCTGAACAGGTTGTTGAAATAAATCAGCGATGTGATAATGCCCACAATGGTCACATTGGAGATAAGGGTGTACACATAGATATCTTTCGGCTTTTTGATTTTGGTAAGCTGGTACTTTCCTATGATCATTGATACCAGTGTCCATACCAAAAGGAAAATGATAAATGGTTGCACATATTGGGGCAAATAATAGGCTTTCGAAGCAGGCTTTATCCAGACAAAGATCAGAAAGCTCAGTGTGACCAGCAGCACGTCTATCGTGATATACAATAGCTGAAACCGTCTGTTTCTTTTGTTTTTTGAATCTTCCTTATCAGTTACCATTGTGTATTGATCATACTTTGTTAAAGACCCTTAGTATATTATACGACATTTCTGTGATCATGTATAAGAAGCGGTTATTAATTTTACTGAATCTGCCGGGATTGGTTGTATTTTTTCCGAAATGTAATTTAAAATCGCGCACGCCATATGGTTTTAGGGGAGTACCCAGTCCCATGAAATCAAAATGCGCCAGGTTGTTTTCCAAGGCATATTCAATCGGCGCCCAGGTTGCCAGTATGCTTGGATAATTCTTTTTATAGCGTTCATCCAGCCCTAACACGTACCATTCGTAAATGTTCCTGTTATCGGTCATTGGCGATAATACCCCTCCAATGATAGTGTCATTATGTAAAACCAGCCTGATGATCCCCAGTTTTCCCTTGCGACTTATTTCATAAAATTGCTCAAAAAAACTTCGGTCAGGAAGTGGTTTTCTAACCCTGTTCCGGTAGACGTCACTTAGCAACTCATAAAAAACCTGTACTTCACCCATATTTTTTGGGGGTCGTATGATGCTGCCATTGGCCATCCCCTTCCTAATTTGCCTCAATTTGGTTTTGCTGATTGCTTTTTCAGTCTCTTCTTTATGAGCGGTATTCACCAGCAGGTTCAGCCTATCGTTGAAACGAAAGCCACACGATTCAAATACTGATGCAGATTCCAGGGGCCATTCGATAAAATTTCGGAACTGCACATATACCGATTCGCTTTTCAGTTCCCTGTCCAGGCTTTCCAACAACTGCTTCAGCACTTGCTGTGTATCTGTTTTGCCAAGCAGCGGCCCGCCATAAACGACTGTACGGGAAGACATTCGTCCTTTCCAACCGCTATATTCTTTAATGATCACTGCCAGCAGCACCCCGAGAATGGCTCCCTGATCATCTTTGGCCAGGAAAATGTGGGGTGTGTAATGGTTTACCTTTTGATAGAAATCGAACATTTCCGGCGACTGAAACACCGTATTTTCCGGATGATTTGTTAAGAATTCAGCCCATGATGCGCGGTCGTCTTCAGTAATATGGTTGTATTGAATATGCAAACTCAATTTAGCTTCCGGTTCGTATCATTACCCATTTAACCTGGTTCTTCAGGTTTTGCCATATCAATTCCCTGACCCACATGAACATGTTATCAGTCCACCGCTGTGGATGAAAGGTGATCAGCAGTCTGTCAGGAAGTTTTCCTTCAGCAGCAAAGTGGATCATGTCCTGTGTATGTTTTATGCCGCTCAAAAAAATACCGTCTTTCACTTTATCCCTTATGATGAATTTATGGCCATTCCACCGTCGTCCGGTATCTGTCAGGTAGCCTACTTTCGCATAATCCACATCAAAATAAGGTTCACCTTCAATCCCGAAGTCACTATAATCATACTTTTCCCATAGCCTTCGGTTGTCAAATTTTGACCTGGGGGAGCCATCCATAGAAATAGTTTTAATTTCAGTGATGTTTCTTAGTTTCTTTAAATTACTTTCAAAACGTTTGATAGCTTTATCAAAGTCGCCATGGGATTTACTGAGGTCGTCATAGTGGTAGCCGGTTTCGTGTCCTAATCCTGATATCTTCCGAATGACATCTTCATCATAGTGATCAGACATCCTGAAAAAATAGGATCCGCGAATGCCCATCTCATGCTGAATCTCAGCGAATTTCAAGGCATTATGATAGTGTTTTTCGACATCATGACGAAGGATTACGAACTTCTTCCTGTTCTTGTTCACCAGGTATTCTTCAAAGGTGATAAAAGCATAGCCCTGTTCTTTAAGCTTATTATAAAGAATCGGTAGCAGATCCGGTTTAAAGTCCATTCTAAGCATCCTATAATACATTTTTCGTATTACATCCTAAATGAAAAAATATTGAATAATGAATGTCGAACTTCGAATATCGAATTCTATTTATTTTTCTGTGCGGTTTCAATGCTTTTTACAAAAATGGAAATCAACTCATTATTTTCCTTGCTTGCCCTATTTATTTTTTCTTCAGTTTTATACAATTTGCTCCGATGAATTATCTTCAAGCAAACAAAAGTTTCCCTCAATTCCTTTAATATGATTTTCATCTTATGGATGAAATCTCTTCTTGATTCAGCGCTTTGCGCCTCTCCATAATTCAAAGCTACTGATGTTCCTGATCTTGGCAATTGTCCTGACAAATGATTTCCAGCCTTTGAATTTGTTGTCTCATTTACTATTTCAATTATGAAAACTGAAAATTCTATTAATCGTTCTTCTAAATCATATTTATACATACTGAATAAACTTCATAATTCATTATTCGTTAATCTTAATTCGAAATTCATGTATAACCTTATTAACATGCTTATCATATTGATGCATCTAAAATGGCTTGTAAGCATCTTTCGGCTGTATGACCGTCCCACAATTCCGGGCGCTGTGGTTTTACATCCAACGCCAGTGTTTCGTGGTAGGCTTTTCTGATCTTTTCAATTTCATTCCCCACCAACACGCTGGCACCACCGTATTTTCGAAGTGTGATGGGCCGTTCTGTATTCCACCGGAGGGTCAAACATGGCGTTCCTAAAATGGTACATTCTTCCTGCAGACCTCCACTGTCGGTTAGCATGATGTTGGCGCCCATATTTAATTTCAGCATGGGATGGTATCCAAGGGGATTGAGCAATACTACATTCGGGTGATTGAAAACTATATTCCATAGTTGAAATTCCCGAAGCTGCTTTTCCGCCCTCGGGTGCATAGGCCAAATCAAAGGTTGATTATTGGCCACTTCATTCAACAGAAAATCGATCAGCGGCACCAGCACTTCTTTGTGGTCTACATTAGAAGGCCGATGCATGGTCATCAGCGCATATGTGTCGACTGGCTTTTTGTAGATCCGGTTCATAGCATTGTTTTTCAGTATATCCTCCAGAGACAATTCAGCTGCTATGTCTTTATTGGCTTCCAGCGTATCGATCATGATGTTGCCCACGAACTTGATCTTTGATTCGTCAACCCCTTCTTTCCTCAGGTTTTCTGATGACATCTTATCGGGTGTAAGCAGCAGATCAGAAAGGCGGTCGGTGACCAGGCGGTTGATCTCTTCGGGCATGCGCATGTCGCCCGACCGCAAGCCGGCTTCAATATGACATACTTTGATATGCTCCTTTTTAGCTGTCACAGAACATGCAAGCGTTGCATTTACATCACCAACCACCACCACCCAATCGGGGTGTAATACTTTCAGCAATTTTTCAAAGGTGATCATGGTGTTGCCTACCTGCTCGGCATGGGTGCCTGATCCGATGTGCAGGTTGACATCAGCATCCGGGATGTTTAAAGCGCTGAAGAAGGACTGGCTCAGGCTGCTGTCGTAGTGCTGCCCGGTGTGCACCAGGATGTGCTGAATCTTTTCTTCGGTTGTTTTATTATAATCTTCGATCGCCTTGTTAAATGGTGCGATCTTCATGAAATTGGGACGTGCTCCGACTACGGAAACTATTTTCATTTTTATGTTTGATTAAAGGGAAATTCCCTAGTTATTTAGGTTGTTTTTTTACTTGAAATGACTGGAATATGCTGGATTTAAATTCATAACATTCTCACTTTCAGGGTATTGTTCAATAAACCAGCTTAGGAATTGTGCCACATCTATTTTTTCGGAAAGCATTTCCAGTCTTCTGAATTTTATCTCATCCTTCAATTGCTCATTCTGTGCCATTTCCTCCACCGTTTGCAACAGCTTTTCTGTTTCGCTTGTCTTGATCCCAATTCCCAGTTTGTATTTATTTTCTATTTCATTCAAATAGCCAATTCTGCCCACAAAATCGTTGAAACGTATAAAAGGCGTTCCCAACACACCGGCTTCTGCAGCCATGGTCTGGCTATCGCCGATATAGAGGCTGGCGAAGGCCATTACATGGTGCATATGGATGGGATTGACGGCAATACGGTATTGCTCCAGTTCAGGGATCAGCTCTCTTTCCGAGGTGATCAATATCCTGCCATGTGCTTTCAATATTTCTATGATGTCCAGAGCTATTTCATTGTTGATGCCCTTGATACCCTTATCATGATGCGCTCCCAGTTTGGCGAAACGTAAAATATAATAAGGACGAATGGTTGAAATATACTGATCGGCGATTTCCCTGTCGGGCTGAAAATGATTGGGATGCAGGTAGGCCAGCTCGTGGTATCCGGCATAGTGCACGCTCTTGCGCTCCCATTTGCCATTGTTGCAAGGGTCGGGAGAGAGAATGACATTGGTAAAGGGATAGGCCATTTTGCTATAAAAGGGCACAATATGGGCATCGTCTTCATTTACATTGATGGATGGAATTCCGCATAATTTCCCAACATGTGTAATAGCTACTGAAGTACCCACCAGCAGATCCGGTTTATGCTTTCTTACAAATTTCCATATTCTTACATCCTGTTTGATCTGGCCTATGGCCATACCTGCTTTTGAATCTTTCCTTCCCTCAGGCAACACATTGAAAAAATCCATGCCTGCTCCTTCAAGCAGATTCTGTAGCACATCTTTTTTCTTGATTAAGATGAAAGTTTCGTGACCTTTTGCGTTCAGATTGCTGATCACATTTTTAAATAGGTGGAAATGTGCCGGGTGCCCCAAATGGAAAAGAATCTTCATTCCGATACTGTTAATGTGGTTAAGGCAAGAAACATCCATGCATTATTCCAGCGCATATAGGATATCTTGTTTTTATAATATTTATGATTCTGGTAATAGAAGTGTCCATCCTTTCCCTGCATGTTGGTGATGGTCCAATTAGTGATATTACCAGCAAATTCTTTGTATGTCTTACCATATTCCGATAACTTGCTGAAGGTGATGATGCCCTGGCTCTGGTTGTGGATCTCTACCGGGTATGCTTTGGGATAACGCCATAAGGATCTGCCATCGGGAAAGAATTGATGGTCGTGATAAAATTCCAGGCCTTTTTTGATTGCCGCTTCCCACTTCGGGTTTTCAAGCTGCAACAGTCTCTTAATTTCAAATATGCTTTCCAGCAAATAGCCCTGGTGGAAGTCGATCTGCTTCCGTTCTTTGCTGGTTTTCATATCCACACTGTAGTTCCACCGGCCATCTTCTTTCTGCCTTGATATGACCCAGTTGACCGCTTCTATGGCGATATCTTTTAATTCCTTATCGGGTTTGATGGCATGCACACGCGCCAGGGTTTCGGCTGCCAATAAACTGGCATTGTAACACAGGTCGGTGGCAACAGGTGTATAGCTGAAACAAACCCCTTCATCAAAGCTTGTGACGGGTAGTTCAGTGAGCATAAAATTACCTGCCTCATTCAGCAATTCAAAAACCTCTTAAGGCTTGGTAATTTGGTAATATTCATAAAGTCCCCTGGCAACAAATCCCGTAACTACTGCTGAAGGAACATATTTATCGAGGTATTTCTCCCTGCTGGCCCAGGGAAAGTTATAGCCCCAACCTTTGCCGCAATAGCCCTTGGAGTAATTGTCTTTGAGCCAGTTGAAGAAATAGGCTGCCTGATCCAGGTAGGCCTTGTTATTGGTTTTCTGGTAGAGCATGGCATATGCCTGAAGGAATAATCCGAAAGCTTTTGGGTTGATCTCCTTTTTAATGCCAATGAGGGGCCGCACATTCACGGGATTCCTTTTCTGGAACTGGATGGCCAGCACGGGTCCCCATTTGCCAAACCAGTGGAAGGGTTTCCAGGAGTTGAGGGTGTCGTAAGGGTCGTAGCCTTTATAGTGCTCCTTACGGATGTAGGCTTCTATTTTTTTGAAGGATTGTTGGATCATTTGAGTTTGTAATCTTAACTTCCGGGCTGATTAGTTGTTTAAGTTTGCCACGGCCTCCTTCGTCGGCCTCGCAAAGTAGTGTTTCATAAGGTTGATTGGTTGTCGGACAGTTACCTCTAATTAATCTAAAGAACACGTAATTTGCGAGCCGTAGGCGAAGCAATCTTGTTCAACGCCAGCGCTTCGTATTCTATAAAATTACCCTCCTCCGCTCCCTGATGCTCTGCAACACCTTAAATGTGGCCAGCGTACTCAAATAACTTTCGTTGAATGGTATGGGGCAGGGCAGGCCTTCCGTGATGCTTTTATAGAACTGTCTGATCTCCTCCTTAT
>SWBW01000382.1_pt1 | contig 19824 bp, 15 predicted proteins | sample 4693041 | NCBI WGS metagenome assembly SWBW01 (sample SAMN10267271, study PRJNA491770) | bioreactor metagenome | isolation source: DHS bioreactor inoculated with marine methane seep sediment | place: Japan: Omine Ridge, Nankai Trough | collected 2006-05-06 | reverse complement strand
GACCAACCAGCACAGCATACAGGAAGTGTTGTTTTTTCCTCAAATGCGGCCTGAAGCCAAAAAGAAAATATTTACGGTACAGGATTTCATCGATATGGGAATTTCAGAAGATTGGGCCACACATATGATCCCTGCCGGTTTTGTCGCACCCAAACAGCTTAAGGAATCGAAACCAAGCGCCATACAGCAAAAGCTGAACGGTTACCGGAAAAAAAATAAGATTGATATTCCGGCGATTCAAATGGATGAGATTGAAAACTGGCTGAGCAAAATTGAGTAATTTTATTACCTGTTCAGAATAATTTTTCCGCTTTTAAGAATATCTCCCGACTCAAATTGATAGATATAATAGCCCGGTTTAATATCTGTATTTTCTGTGCGCCAGGTTATTTTATTACTTCCAGCGAATGCTTTACCATTTACCCGATCCACCAATCTGCCTGAAATATCATAGATGGAAAATGTATAATCCGCCTGCTCATTAGCAACAAACTCAATGTTTAAATGGTTTTGAAATGGATTTGGATACACGATGAGTTGTGCAGCTGAAGTTTCTTCAAGTCCTGATAACAGCAACGCGCTATCAATCATTATAATGCCTTTGTAAGTATTATTATCGGTCTCAATATACAACGTATCGCTATAAAAAGTTTGCAGGGTAACTAGTTGATGTACCTTAATATTCAAACTTAAAGAACCGCCTTCCATAAGCTGGTAAGGCAATTCGGGCATTTCCTCAACATACCAGGGAAACACTGCACCATATTGGGTTATGCTATTCACCATCACAGGTACATCCATATTTGAGCTTATTTGCAATTCTATGCCTTCTTCCATTTGAACTGCTTCCAGAAAAAGTACCGTATCAGGGTGAAGCGTAAGCTCAAATTCCGGGTTAGCGGCTACCGTAAATTCATGCGGATCGGGTAATCCGATATATGGATTATTGGCCTGTCTGCCGGATGCATCAGCGGCATATAAATAATAGTCGATTTCATCTCCTGCTACTAGGTCAGTGATAGCTCCTTTCCAGGTATTTTCACTTTGATATGTCATCAATATAGTGTCGTAATCGCTTCCGTTAATGCTGTAAATAAGAAAAACCGAATCTGCATAAATTTCTTCACCGCTGTATGCCAGAATATCTGTTTCTATTTCAATATTTTCTTCATAAGGCACTTCACCCAGCAACGGCACATGATGAAAATACAACATACCTACATCGGCAATGCCTTTGGTGCGGCAATGCAAAGCATCCGTATTGTACCAGTAGTTATACATAATTCCTACAATTTCGTAGCCGGGCATGGCTTCTTCATAGGCCGCAATGGCTTCATCATCCCACGGGCTGCCGGTAATGGGTACCAGCACTTTTTTATTTATGATCAATGAATTGGTGTAGGGGGTGGTTTGTGGCGAGCCCGGTGTGTACACCCTGAAAACTTCATATGGTACACCGTACGAGCTTATTTCATTGGCATAAAAATCAGCAATAGCTTCGTAATCTTCATAGCGGTAATCACTCTCCGATACCTGCCCGATCAATATTTTACCCGGAGAAAGGAATTTGCCCCAGCAATCAATGTGTTTGATATAATCGTCCAATGGATCTGCCGTTACAAAATAATCATCAATACCCAGATATTCCTGTACCATTTCGTCAATCTCGTTGTGGGTATATTGGCTGTTTTCATCCCATATCAGGTCGGTAGAAGCTGCTTTGCCCATACCATCACACATATAGTTTCCTCCGGCGGTTTCCAGGTTCATGCCATACAAATCTATGCCCAAATAGTCAGAAACCTCTATCGGTATATCATTGTCGTTTGGCCGGGGGCGGTTATACGGGAAATTAACAATACCAGGTTGGTTGTTGCCATCAAAAACAAACCAGGGGCCATAATCGCGTGTCCATTCGCTATCGGATGGTGCCAGCAAAAATTCGCAATTGTCTGTATTTACACTGTTGCTTTGGTAATAATTTAATGCTGTCTGCTGTTGAGAAGCGTTGGCTACAATGGTAAGCACACGTCCATCCGCTGCTATTTCCCTCACCACAGAAACGGGAATATCGAGTGGGTAACGCACCAGTACCGATTGCATTTCTTCGAATTCAGCCACATTTCTGACAGGTGCCACCGGCGGGTCGGTTATAAAGAAATCCCTGGAAGCATCAAAATCCATATGCATTTCTTCTTCCGACAGGTAATGAAGTTTTCGATAATCGGGTTTTGCTTTTTGCGCCACCACCTGCTGGTAACAAAATGCCGTTAAAAAGATGAGTATGGCAGCTATTTTCTGATTCATGGTTTGTATTTTAAACTAACAGACCGCAAATATATTTATTCCTACCAAGTGAACGGCCAGAAATCATATGATATGAGCAATCAATTCTGAATTATACTATCTTTGTAAAGTAATATTAACACTTTATTCATATGAATCTCCTTACCAATATAGATGCAGTTCAATATGCAGGATGGATAGGAACGCCTGAGATCATTATTATTGTTATCGTTGTTGTGCTGTTATTCGGTGGCCGGAAAATACCTGAGTTAATGAGGGGAATAGGTAAAGGTGTAAAAGAATTCAGGGAAGGCATTGGTGGCGACGACGATAAAAAAGGTGAAGAGGACAAGCCAAAGTCCAAAGACAACGAAACTACCAAGTAAAAGGGTTATTACCCTACTTATTTCAGTCATTTTTTATCGCAGCAATAGTTCTGTGCCTGCCTGTGTTGATAGATAGGTGCTTGTTTGTATTTTGCTATGGGAGTCGGAAGGCAGGGTTTTCTTATTCCTTATTTCCTATTCCTTATACAATATGTTTTACTTTTTCCGCGAAGCAAAAAGTAAGGCCAGTGTCATGATCATCAGGGTGGTGACCAGCGTGCTGAGACCTATCCTTGATAAAGTGGATAAAAACCCATTAAAACTAAATACCTCGAGGAAAAACAGAGCCGCGTGATGTATAAAAACCAACACCAGCGTATATTTTAAAAAGCCGCCCGGTTTTAGTTTTGAAATGCTGGGTTCTTCATCAGTGAAAAATTCAAGGTTTTTAAAAAACAATTGCAGTATGCCGGGCCGGGCATACGCCAGCAACACTGTTGCCGCGGCATGCAATCCCAGCGTATTTCCAAAAAAATCAATGGTCAATCCGGTTAAAAATGCCAGCAGCAATAAGGCGCTTTTATTGATCTGTACCGGAAGCAACAAAATAAACAATACGTACACATAAGGATTAATATAGCCGCCAAGGTTCATATGATTCAACACCAATACCTGCAACAGTATCAATGCGATAAACCGGACCATATTTCTGATGTATAAGTTACTCATTCAAACATGCCATTATTTAGTTTTCAAAAGCCGAAATTAAGGTGTCGGCTTCCGGTTTCATTTTATTTTCAATGATATAAACAAATTGCAGCTTGTTAAAATCCGCACTGAATTCGATGATGGCTTCACTCAAATCCTGGTTTGAACTCTGCATGTATTCCCTGATGGTTCCGATCATGATTCCCTCGGGAAAGATCAAAGAATTACCACTCGTTACGATGCTGTCACCCGGATTAAGTTCAATATGCGACGGAATATCCACTACCAGCCCTTCTTTATAATCATGTCCGTCCCATAGTACATTTACCAGGTGGTTGTTCTTTTTAATACGGGCACTGATCCTGCTGTTTTGGTGCAACAACGACATCACATAGGCATAGTTTGATGAGGTGCCAATCACAATACCCACCACCCCTTTTGAGGAAATAACCCCCATTTCGGGAGCCATGCTATCATTTTCGCCCTTGTTGATCAATATATAGTTGTTTTGCCGGTTCACGCTGTTGCTTACCACTTTTGCCGTACGGTAATAATAATTGCTATCCTGTTCGATAAAAACCGAGTCGGGCTGGTCTACAATAATGTGCAACTGGTTTCTTAAAAAGGCATTTTCTTCAGCCAGTTTTTCATTTTCATTTTTCAGTCCGAAAAATTCGGTAATGCTACTATAGGATGAATAAATACGCCCGCTAACATTGTTTACCGTGCTAAAGGCCAATGCACTGTGATGCGAATAACTGTTGAAAAGCAGGGTAAGGGAAACGGCCTCCAGTATCATAAAAAACACAAAAAATTGGTGTTTCCATAAAAAAACAATGAGGTTACGCATCCGGAAAGGGTCTTAATTATATGATTATTTGATCAGGAATGGGAATTTCTCAAAATTCTTGAGCGCAATTCCGGTTCCTCTTGCTACTGCTCTTAAAGGATCTTCTGCCACATGAACAGATAGTTTTGTTTTTGCATGAATACGTTTATCCAGGCCCCGGAGCATGGATCCGCCACCCGCCAGATAAATACCTGTTCTGAATATATCAGCAGACAATTCTGGGGGTGTATTTTCCAGCGCGTTTAAAACAGCTGCCTCAATTTTAGCAATTGATTTATCAAGACATCCGGCAATTTCTTTATAGTTTACCACAATTTCCTTAGGTATTCCGGTAAGCATATCCCTACCATGTACCGCATAATCATCTGGTGGATTCTCAAGTTCTGTGATTGCAGCACCAACTTCAATTTTAATACGTTCGGCTGTACGTTCGCCAATATTGATATTATGGTGTTTCCGCATATACTCTTCAATATCCGAGTTAAAATCATCACCTGCGATACGAATGGAAGTATTATTCACGATGCCTCCCAAAGCAATCACAGCAATTTCACTGGTTCCTCCACCAATATCGATGATCATGTTTCCTGTCGGCTCCAGCACGTCAATCCCAATTCCGATGGCTGCCGCCATGGGTTCATGTATCAGCCTGATCTCTTTGGCGCCAGCCTGTTCGGCTGAATCTTTTACCGCGCGTTCTTCTACTCCTGTAATGCCTGAAGGTATGCACACCACCATTCTCAAAGCCGGTGGAAACAATGTGTTTTTGATGCCCACCATTTTGATCAGCTCGCGGATCATAAATTCGGCCGACTGGAAATCGGCAATAACACCATCGCGCAACGGGCGGATTGTTTTTATATTTTCATGTGTTTTACCGTGCATCATCATGGCTTTTTTACCCACGGCGATGATCTTACCGGTATTTCTTTCGAGTGCCACAATGGACGGTTCGTCAACCACCACCTTATCATTATAGATAATGATGGTGTTGGCCGTGCCCAGGTCAATCGCTATTTCTTTGGTTAGAAACGAAAACAATCCCATAATCTTTATTTTGTTTTATTCTTCTGAACGAAACTACTAAAATATTCAATAAAGCCCTATAAAACAAGACTTTTAATGTTTAAAATGCCTGAAGCCCGTAAACACCATCGACATGCCATGCGTATTACAATAATCCACCGAATCGGTATCCCTGATGGAGCCTCCCGGCTGAATGACCGCTTTAATACCTGCTTTATCAGCAATTTCAACGGAGTCGGCAAAGGGGAAAAAGGCATCCGAAGCCATCACGGCACCTTCTAAGGGCAGCTTAAAAGCCCTGGCTTTATCAATGGCCTGCCGAAGGGCATCCACCCTGGAAGTCTGGCCTGTACCAGAACCCACGAGCTGCTTATTTTTCGCCAAAACGATCGTGTTTGATTTGGTATGCTTCACCAATTTATTGGCAAATAACAAATCTTCAATTTGATCTTTTGTAGGTGCCAATTGGCTTGCCGTTTTCAAATCACCCGGCTTTTCAGTTACCCTGTCCTTTTCCTGCACAAGCGCTCCATTTAATAACGAACGAAACTGATGATCGGGGAAGTTATAGGCTTTCTTTTTCAGTATGATCCTGTTTTTCTTCGATTTCAATGTTTCTAAGGCTTTGGCATCATAATCAGGTGCAATGATGATCTCAAAAAATATTTTGTTGATCTCTTCTGCCGTGGCTGCATCAATGGATTTGTTGGTCACCAGCACCCCGCCAAATGCCGAAACCGGGTCGCCGGCAAGCGCATCATTCCAGGCTTCCGTCAAATTTTCTCTTGAAGCCAGTCCGCAGGCGTTGTTATGTTTGATGATAGCAAAAGTGGTTTCCTCAAAATCGCTGATCAGGTTAATAGCAGCATCCAGGTCCAGCAGGTTGTTGTATGAAATGGCTTTGCCATGCAGTTGTTCAAAAACCTCATCCAGGTTGCCAAAATACAAGCCTTTTTGGTGTGGATTTTCGCCATACCGCAGCGTATTTTCTTTGGTCAAACTTTGTTTGAAAGCTGAAATGCTACCCGGATTCATCCAGTTGAATATCAGCGTATCGTAATGCGAGCTGACATTAAATGCCTGTGCGGCAAAGTACTTCCGGTCTTCAATCGTTGATTTTCCCTGGTTTTTATCCAGCACTTCCATCAGTTCGTCATACATGGACGAAGCGGGCACCACCAGCACATCTTTAAAATTTTTAGCTGCCGCGCGGATGAGTGAAATGCCACCGATGTCAATTTTTTCGATAATCTCGGATGCATCATCGGTATTGGCAATGGTTTCCTCAAACGGATAGAGATCAACAATCACCAGGTCGAACAAGGGAAGTTGATATTCTTCCACCTGGCTGTTATCTCCGGCATGATCCCTTCTGGCTAATATGCCGCCAAATACTTTTGGATGCAATGTTTTTACCCGGCCACCCAAAATGGAGGGATAGGAAGTAAGCGATTCGATGGTGGTGGCTTCATAGCCCTGTTGTTTGATAAAATCATAGGTGCCGCCAGTAGAATACATTTGAATACCAAGCTCATTTAATTTTTTAAGAACTTTTTCCAGTCCGGTTTTGGAATAAACTGAAATTAAAGCATTTTGTGTTTTCTTCAAAGGTTTGTGTGTTAAATTACGCGCTGATAATGGCTAAAAAAATCTATCCTGCAAAATAACATGATTTAATTAAAACTTATTATAATTTTACTACATATTTATCAGTCTTGTTCATTTAGTATAAACTCAAACAGTAATTTGTAAAAACCGCCAACATGATTATCATTAAACTCATCGTTGAAAGCTTTCTGTTCGCCATAAATGCGCTTGTCATTAACAAGGTTCGTACATTTCTTTCTTTATTGGGTATCACCATTGGTATTTTCTCCATTATCGCGGTTTTTACAGTGTTCGACAGCCTTGAAAATGAAATTAAAAGTGAAATTAATTCACTAGGAAATAATGTATTGTTTATACAGAAATGGCCCTGGATGATGGGTGGAGGCGATTATCCCTGGTGGAAATACTACCAGAGGCCGGAGCCCAAAATGAGTGAAATGACCGAGCTTGGGCGTCGCAGCAATACCGTTGAGGCACTGGCTTTTATGTTTGATGTGAGCAGGACCGTTTCAAATATCAGGGAAAAGGGTGTAGCCACAATGGACAACGTACCCATTATTGCCGTTTCGCACGATTATAACGAGGTAATGCCTTTCGACTTGCAGGCAGGCCGTTATTTTACCGAAATTGAATCGCATACCGGGAAAAACATTGCCATTATCGGTGCTGAAATTGCCGAAAACCTTTTCATGGGTCAAAATGCAGTAGGCGAAAAAATTAAAATTTTTGGAAGAAAACTATATGTCATCGGGGTGATAAAAAAAGAAGGGGAAGATGTATTTGGAAATTCCAATGATAATTGGATATTGATCCCGGCGAACTTCGCACGCAGTGTGGTGGATGTAAATAGCGTGGGCACCACCATTATTGCGAAAGGAAAAGCCAATATTTCAAATGAACAAATGAAAGATGAACTGACCGGCATCATGCGATCTATCAGGAAACTACCCCCCAAAGCCGATGATGATTTTGCCATTAATGAAACAGATATCATCTCGAAAGGTTTTGATGAACTTTTTGCCATTATTGCCATGGTTGGCTGGATTATAGGTGGTTTTTCGTTGCTGGTGGGCGGTTTTGGCATTGCCAACATCATGTTCGTTTCGGTAAAAGAGCGAACCACGCAGATAGGCATTCAAAAATCATTGGGCGCCAAAAACTATTTTATCCTACTGCAGTTCCTTTTTGAGGCTGTCTTTTTATCGCTAATGGGCGGTATCGTGGGTCTTCTCATCGTTTACATCCTTACCTTCGTTGTAAGCTCCATGTTCGATTTTGATTTGATCCTGACATTCGGAAACATCCTGTTAGGCGTGGGCGTTTCAATCCTTATCGGACTATTATCCGGTTTTATTCCCGCATGGTCGGCATCGCGTTTAAACCCGGTGGATGCCATCAGGTCGAATTTCTAGCTTTATTTCTTATTATTCAGGTAGTGGTTTATCTTTCAATCACTTACTTAAATTATTCAAAATTACATTCTCTCTTACTTAGAATTCATCTAATAATGGCTATCTTTACATGCAAAAGATCTTAGAAATGGAGAAGCGCTGGGTGCTAAATAATAACGCTGATAATGAGGTTGTTGAGCGCTTGACCTCGGAACTAAATATAAACAAATCACTTGCCAGTCTGCTGAACCAGCGTGGCGTTGAAACATTCGACGAGGCCAAAAAGTTTTTCCGACCACATTTGGACCACCTCCATGATCCTTTTTTAATGAAAGACATGGACAAGGCCGTCGACAGAATTTTAAAAGCCGTTAGCCTGGGCGAAAAAATTGTGGTGTACGGCGATTATGATGTGGATGGCACCACAGCCGTTTCGCTGGTCTATTCTTTTTTAAAACAGTTTCATCGCAAACTTGAATTTTACATCCCCGACCGTTACGAAGAAGGCTACGGTATTTCATACAAGGGCATTGACCATGCCATAAGCACCGGCGTTACTTTGATGATCACCCTCGATTGCGGCATAAAAGCCGTTGAAAAGGTAGAATATGCCAAAAAAAATGGTCTGGATATTATCATCGGCGATCACCACCGTCCAGGCGATAAAGTACCTGATGCTGTAGCCGTTTTAGATGCCAAACAAGACGACTGTTCCTATCCTTTTAAGGAACTTTCGGGATGCGGGGTAGGTTTTAAGCTCATACAGGCGTTGGGCATAAAAATGGGTTTGAAAAAGGAAAAAGCATATGCCTACCTTGACCTTGTAGCCGTTAGCATAGCCGCTGATATTGTGTCATTAACCGGCGAAAACAGGGTGTTGGCTTATTTTGGTTTGAAAAAAATCAACCGGAAACCCAGTATTGGTATTTATGCGCTTTTTAAATCAGCAGGCATCAAAGAAAATGAAGATCCCAAATCAAAACTTTTATTTGAAAGAGAGATCAACGTGAATGATCTAGTGTTTTTATTGGGTCCAAGAATTAATGCTGCCGGACGTATTGAAAGCGCCACCGATTCCGTCAGATTATTGATCAGCAACAATTTTGATTATGCCGAAAAACTTGGGAAACAGATTGATGAACTGAACCTTACACGCCGCGACCTCGACAGTAATATAACGCAGGAAGCCAATGAGATGATTGATGGCAATATAGCGGCAAATAATAAAAAAACGACCGTTGTTTTTAAAGAATCATGGCACAAAGGCGTGATTGGTATCGTGGCTTCACGTCTGGTTGAAACATTTTACCGCCCCACCATTGTATTTACTAAGGCTGACGGGCTTATTACCGGATCAGCAAGGTCGATCAAAAATTTTGATATTTATGATGCCATCGACCATTGCAGTGACATTTTAGAACATTTTGGTGGACACACTTACGCTGCCGGACTGGCATTAAAGCCCGAGAAATTAAATAAATTCATCGCGAAATTTGAAAAATATGCTTCCGAACACATCACGGAAGAAATGCTGGTGCCTGAAATAGAAATTGACCAGGAATTATTTATCAGCGATATTAATTTTAAGTTTTACCGAATCGTCAAGCAATTCGCACCATTCGGACCTGGCAATATGTCGCCGGTTTTTATCACCAACAATGTGATCGATACGGGTTATGCCAAGCTGGTTGGTAGAAACGGACAGAACCATCTGAAGTTTTCAGTAGTACATCCTGACAGGACGGGCAACCCGGTTCCGGCCATCGCTTTTAACCAGGGTCATCATTATGAAAAAATGAAAGCCGGTAAGCCATTCAGTATCTGCTACCATATTGATGAAAATACCTGGTTGGGCAATACGACCTTACAATTACGTATTAAAGACATCAAGTTTTAAAACTCTCCCTCCTTCTGATGTTGTTTTTCCAGAAATCTTTCCACATTTTTTAAGCGGATAGATATGGCAATGAGGATGATGCCAAAGATAAAAGCCAGGATACCGCTGATAACTACTAGAAAAGCCGCTGTTGCAAAGGGGTTAAAAAATAAAATAACACCAAATATAAGGGTGATAATGCCATTCACCAGCAAGGTATTTTTTTCGCCGGCCAACAGTTCCGATTTGGTGGCCATATATAACTGAACAATGCCAATTAAAACCGCCCAGCTACCAATGATCATTACGAAGATAGTTAATGATCTTGAAGTATAAAATGTAAGCAGGGCACCCACTGTAATGGTAACGAGGGAAGTGATCAAGTCAGCCCAAAAAGGCAAATTATCACGAATGCTGTTGATCGCACCCCATAACATGGCAAAGCCGATGATTAAAATAACAATTCCAAAATACATCACCATGGTTACAAGAGTTTTGTCCGGGACAAAAATGGCAATGATTCCATACACGATAGCGATGATGCCATTAAGCGTTAAAAGCCACCAGTTGCTAAGTCGTTTTGATTTCATGATGTTGAATGTTAAAATTTGAAGTTAAAAATAGCTAATTTAAACGTACCATATTAAAATCCCTTAAATAGTAATCCCCATTTTCTTCATCAGGAAGGTGGCGTTCAGGTTTTGCGAAATGCCTTTTTTCAGCTTATAGTCGAAAACCAATTCGTTGTCTTTAATTTCTACTTCAAACCTTTTATTCACCACCTTATCAGGAAAGGTATTTTCCAGTTGTCCCAATGCCAGGTCGTGGGTAGCGATCATGCCCGAAGCATTCAGTTTGATCAGTTGTTTTATTAAGCCTTCTGAACCCTTATGCTTATCGGCGGAATTGGTGCCCCTTAAAATCTCATCCAGGATAATAAAAAGTTGTGCGCCGTTTTCGAGCGCGTCGATCATTTCTTTCAGGCGTTTTAATTCGGCAAAAAAGTAAGATTCGCCATCCTGTAGCGAGTCAGTTGTTTTAATACCTGTAAAAATATCAACCGGCTTGAGTTTAAAGCTTTTTGCCAGCACCGGAGCGCCCGTCATGGCCAACACCATATTGATGCCGACAGTTCTTAAATAAGTACTCTTTCCGGCCATATTGGCTCCAGTAATAATTTGAAATTTACCCCACCCAATTATAAATATTTCGTTTCCAATACTATTTTTTTTGCTGATAAAAGGGTGTCTGGCATCTTCCGCCTCTAGTATAAAATCGTCATCGGCAAAGCTCGGAAAAACTGATTCGGGATGACTGAAGGCAAATCCGGCCAATGAATTCAGCTCATCGAATACGAACAATGCTTCAAAAACAGACGCCATTTCTTTTCCATAAGAAGCTTTCCATTTTTCGAGCCTGATACTTTGTAATATATCCCACAAAAAGAAAATATTCAGGAGTATGCCTACGATCAGGTTCAACCGGTAATCGAAAGCGGCCAGTATTCCGGATAACTTTTTAATAGTATTCTGCGTTGATCTGTGATGATCAGCTATTAAGGATTTTTGCTTATTCAGCAGTGCTGATTCGAAAGTTTCATTTTCCACCATCCCGAACATATCGCTGTATTTTCCAAGTATTTCCGTTTTCTTTCCCAGTTGATTGTGCAGTATATTGATCTTATTAAATTTTCTACCAATAATGATAAAGGGCACGAATAAAAACATGACGAATGCGCCAAAACCCACGTAGCCCAAGCTGATCAATAATATAATACCCAAAGCAAGTAATGGATTAAGGATCAACATCAGTTTGTTGAAAGGCGTATTGAATAAAACAGCGCTATCAACAGCCCAACTTAAAAAACCTTCAATCGTATCTTTTTCATCGTGAGCCAGTTGTCCATTCGCCTGAAATTGTTGCCGCCAAAGAGGTTTGTTTTTTAACTCTTCAATGGCTTTTTGCCTTCGATTTAACTGTCTTACATTTTTTAAAAGTTTTTTAAACCTGCACGCCAGTTTTTCCCGTCCTTTAAAAGTAGCACTGCGGTCGACAAGCTGAAACAGCGAACGCATACCAAAAATATCCAGGTCGGAGGTGAAGGGATGGTCCTGTTCAATAAATTCCTGCCCGGTTGGAATCGCATCTGTTTTTCCAGCCAGTAAATCCAACTCCGCTTCGTTGATCTGTGCCAGGGTTTCGTTCCATTGTTTTTGTTTATGGAGTTTTGAATGCCGGATGACCAACGCGATGAAGACAGCAAAACCAATAACAGCAAAAGCTATCAGAGCAAAAACGTGCACACCTGCTAACATATAAATACCAACGATCGTAAGGAGGAATGACAGGATTCTCCATATAGAAATACGTTTGATTTTATGATTAATGTCGGAAAGTTGTTTTTTATATTGCGTAAGCTGGTCTTCGAAAAAGCTATGTGGCGTAATTGGGTCGATGTTCATGGTGTGGAATTAATCACCACAAAAATACGGATTATAAAATGTGATAAAATGGCCGAATTGTTAAGAAGACTTAATTGCCTTTCAGGATCAGAAACTCATAAGGTGAAAGATCAACGTGATCGTTTATGGAAAATGCCGCCCCCGAAAGCACATCAATCCAATTGGTGTTGGCCAATTCATCAGGCATTGTAAGAGTGGTGTTTTCATTGCGTGTGTTGGCTATCACCAGCACTTTATCCGTTTCTGATGTGCGCGTGAAAACTGCCACAGATGGATGGTTGTATGTGACCAATTCTCCTTTTTTAACCATTTCGGCTGAAGTATAGTAGTTGAGCATCTTTTTATACGCATCCAGCATATCCGGGTTTAATGCCCAGTTGATGGGTGAATTGTTAAAAAAGGGTATGTTTTCGGTGACACCCACTTCCTGTCCATCGTAAATTAAAGGCACACCTCCCAAAAAAATAGTGATAGCAGAAGCTGACAAAGCGCCCTCTTTCCCATCAAAGATAACCATAGGTGTGGCGTCCCAAGCTGATTCGTCATGGTTGGTTGTGAAGCGCAGTTTATGCTTGCCGGCAGGCATATTGTTGTAACTTTGCTGGTGTATAGCAAACAGAATGTTGGGGGTGGAAACCCCATGAAAAACATCTTTCAGCTTGTTATAATAGTTCCATGAAAAATTCAGGTCGAAGCCTGCCATATAATGATCTGTTCTGGCGCCTTCAGCCAGGTAAATCAGGTCTTTATCGGTTATATTATTTATCTCGAGAATAGCTTCCTGCCAAAAACCAAACGGGATCATATCCGCGGCATCACATCGGAAACCATCAATATTCGCGTTTTCTACCCAAAACTTCATGGCTTCAATCATTTCTAGACGCATATCCTGACTATCGTAATTCAGATCGGCCACGTCTGTCCAGTTGGTACCTTCAGGTGGAATAATACTACCATTTGCATCCTGTGTATACCAATCCTTATTTGTGATCCATGGATTGTCCCAGGCTGTATGGTTGGCTACCCAATCGAGAATAACGGCGATGTGCTTGTCGTGCGCCGTTTCCACCAGGGCTTTCAGATCGGTTAAAGTGCCAAATTCGGGATTTATTTCTTTGTAATTTTTGACCGAATACGGCGAGTTTACTGAATTGATGTCACCTATCGGATGAATCGGCATCAACCAGATGACATTTACACCAAGCGATTTAATATGATCTAATCCCCGGATCACACCCTGGAGATCGCCTGCTGAGCTGAAAGCCCTAAGGTTCACTTCATACATGATCACATCATCGGTTTTAGGAATCTCAAATTCTACTTCCGGCTCAGGTGTGGGCTCAACTTCGGAATTGTCATCCTTTTTATCACATGAAAATACGAGAAAAACCAGTGCCACCAAGCTGTAATGCAACCATTTCATATATATCCTTAATCTTTGACTAATAGCGGCAAATGTAACGATATAATTTGCAAAAAGGAATGGTCAACCGGCTACTAATACACCATCATTTTCTTTGATGTAAAACGGCCGTCATCCTGCAGTATGCTTACCATATACAAACCATTTGTATGACTATTCAATGGCAATTGAACATTGTTTTCCTCCGACTCAAAGCGGGCAATCTTCCGGCCTTGTATATCGGAAACAAGTATATGCCTTTTTCCATGCTCATTAAAAATTAATTCCATGGCGCGAATAGATGGCTTATAAATGAGTTTATACGAAATTTGCAACGCTTCCTGTTCTTCAGCATTATTCAGCAGCAAATAATAACACTGTTCGTATTCGGGGTTCAGGTAAATGGTATTGCCATTTTCTTCTTCACACAATAAAATATAGGTTCCGCAAAGTCCGCCAAACACTTCCGTGGAACTGTTTAAGATGCCTCCCGTGCTTCCGATACCTTCAATCCAGTATTCGGGTATCAGAAATTCTTCGTTGGTCAGTTTCCAGCGCTCACGATAACCGTCAGAAGTTTCGACGGAATCAATCTCGGTTAATACCAGCGCTACTTCAGATACCGCCCTCGGATTATTCACCACAACTGTATCACCTAACTGCAGGTTGAAATCATAGATAAGACCTTCTTCACCAAAGTATTCTCGTAGATATACTTTTTTATTTTCTTCCCTAATAAAAGACCCGAAAAAGAACCACTCCTCCTGAAATTCATCTTCGGATATAAAAACCATTTTGTAGGTTTTACCATCGATAATCGTGTCTTCTTCAAATTTGAAAAAAGAAGTTGTATAGGTGGTATAATCGGGCAGACAGTGTCCTGTAAGTATCGACCACAGCTTTTGGTTATCGACAATTTCCTGCGCTTGCATCGATGGAATAGCTATAAAAAACAACAATATGTATACCAGCTTATTCATAGTTACGTGTGCTAAATTAAATATTGGTCGGATACGACAGCCAAACCTTACAAGTTTAACCCATTTTTAACATGGTACACATACCAAGATAAAATGGTAATGAGGATGCCCTCCACAATAATGGTCAGAACCATTACAGGGATAGATTCTTTCCGGTGATGGTAATACTTTCGAAGTAAGAAAGCGCCAATTGGTATGGACAACAATACCGGGGTGAGCAAACAAATGCCCCACATACCATATTGATTTCGGGCCTTAATAATCATCTTATTCCGACGGCTGAATTTTTTCCGGTTCTTTCGTTTATCAACTCTTTTCTGTTGCCACGATCGTATCCTATTTAAAATGCTGACGGGCATATATTTAATCACTGTGGGTTTTAAAATCCTTATTGAAAGGATGAGAATATTGCTGAGGTAATAAAACACAAAAAAACCGAATATTCCGCCTGCCAGAAGTGTGATGAGCGTTTCAATAAAACCGAACCCAATAATGAATGCATATATGGGCGTATAAAAGAACTTGACCGTAGCCAGCAGAAATACGTTTACTATTTTAACAAAAAATGACACCCTTAAAAGCTTTGTGCAATAATACTACAATCGGATGAATTCAATTTTTTGACAAGTTGCATGCAGAGAACAGGCTTAAGGATTAAATGAGGCGTATTTTGGGATTTAAAAATTAAATATTTTTAATTTTATAGCCTGTATAAGAATTTTAAAACCACATGACCATGGAAAATTCAAATTGTGAAAACTGTAAACTGCGGGCAAAGTATGACGCCAAACCCAAATCGCTGTTAGGGAGGATTTGGAAATGGCATATTGGATTCTGTCCGGGTTGGAAATCATATATTACTTCATTAGACGAAGAAAAGAAAAAAGAAGTGCTTTTAAAGTATGCCGGGAATTAATATTTAACCTTTTTAAAAATCCCTAACTCGTTTTCCCGACTGTTCTGGTATTTGGCGAACTTACAAAGTCATAATACCCGAATATTTGTCCTTTCAAATTGACAAGGGTTTCGTTCCGTATGAAATACTTTACATAATATAATAGGGTTTGCCCGTTTTTATATTTTTGCGCCCGAAAACATCAGCAAATACAGATATGAAAAAATTACTACTGGCATTTTGTATTGTTTCAGTTCTAGGAATAGCAACTGCCTATTCACAATCTGACTCTTTAATTTTTAACAATGGTAATTATATAGTGGGCGAAGTAAAAAGTATGGATCGCAATATATTGAAAATTGAAACCGATTACAGCGATGACGATTTTACAATTGAATGGGATGGAATTAAAGAAATCTATACAAACACCTATTTCCTGATCACTTTAACTGATGGCAGCCGTTACAATGGCCATATCAAATCAATGGAGCCTGGCAAAATTTCCATATTAACGGATGATGGACAAACTATAGAAGTAGATCAAGATGAAATTGTCATTTTAAATGAATTGGATAAAGGATTCTGGAGCCAGCTGTATGCGTCTATCAATTTGGGCTTCGACCTCACCAAAGACAATAATTTCAGGCAGGTTTCCATGCGAAGCAATGTTGGTTATATGGCCAAACGCTGGCAGTTAGACGGATCCTATAATATGCTGTTTTCTACCCAGGACGATGTATCGGATATCCGCAGGACAGATGGCGCAAGTACTTTTAAATATTTTCTGTCTCACGATTGGTATCCTTTAGCTTCTGTGGAGTTTCTTTCCAATACTGATCAGCAGCTAAACCTGAGAACTACAGGTAAACTGGGTATGGGAAAATACATTATACATACAAACCAATCCTACTGGGGTTTTTCTGCCGGTGCCAACTACAACAATGAGGATTATTTTATTGATTCGCTTGATCGTAAAAGCTGGGAGGGGTTTATTGGCACCGAATTGAATTTGTTCAATATTGGTGACCTCAGCCTATTAACGGCTTTTACGGCTTATCCAAGTTTTACCGAATCAGGCAGGTGGCGTTCCGATTTTAAATTCGATGCCAAATATGATTTGCCCCTGGATTTTTATATCTCACTCGGTGTTACCATAAACTACGACAACCGGCCCGTTCCGGGCTCTCCGGAAACCGATTATGTAATGCATTCGGGCTTTGGCTGGGAGTGGTAAACATGTTTGTTTTTCATTCAATCTGTTGATTTTTAATTGGATGCGTTTCGCTTAACGCAAAACCCGCTGATTTCGTATGCGAACTTCCTCACAATAAATCAATTCCTTTCTTGTTTTTATAGAAACCAACACCAAAAAATCGGAACAGACTTTTCTTTACCCTGATTATTTATTCACCAAAAACAAAAAATCATGAAAAAGAAAAGTGTATTTATTGCTATTGTATTTCTTATTTCCGGACTTATCATAAGTTCGTGCCTCAAAGAGAAAAAAACCTACGACACCTCCTTTTCGCAGGATCATGCTTATGTAGAAAATGTATTCAACAATGTGTCGGGTATGGCCGATGAAGCTAATGAAATCAACTCCAATCGCTCAAGCCTCGAATTAGCCACAAGCTATTATTTAAGTGAATGTACCGAAGTTATTTTGGATTTGAGTGCCAACCCCTATTTACTTTCCATCGATTTCGGGGAAGAAAACTGTCTGTGTAATGATGGCCGTTACCGCAGAGGTAAAATCCTGACAACTTTCACCGGAATGTACCGCGAACCAGGAACGGTTATTACGCATACACTTGAGAATTATTTTGTAGATAATGATCAGGTAATAGGAACCATGGTGATAACCAACACAGGTATAAACGAACAGCAACACATGCAATATGATGTGGTGGTGAATGGTGAAGTACACAAAGCCAATAATGGCCGTACTATAAACTGGACCTCCGATAGGATTCATGAATGGATAGAGGGCCGTGAAAGTATTGAAATTATAGACGATGTATATCTAATATCAGGAACGGCATCTGGCGAGAGCAGTGATAACGTATCGCAAGGCGGTAATACAAAACTGACAAACACCTGGCAGATGAACACCATCGACCCCTTACGTGTTGCATTGAATTGCAAGTGGATATGCGCAGGAGAACTTAGTGTAAATGCCAGCGGTTGGGACGAAGCCATTATTGAATACGGTACGGGTGATTGCGATAATGAGATTTTTGTCATTTACAACGGTAAAACATACACGGTTAATTTGCCGTAAACGATTTAAATGCTAAGTACTTAGTAAGATTTAACAAAAGGCCTGTTTGATATCAAGCGGGCCTGTTTTTTAATGGGACGATTCCTGTTTTCGCATCCTGTTCAAATAAACCTGTTGAAATATTAAGCTATTTTTGTTTTATCAAAAATCATTCTAAATAATTTTGAAAATATTCTATTATTTACTGTTCATCATTTTGTTTACACAATGTATGAATGGCTAACAACGAGAAGATCCTATGAAGGTTTCATATACCAATCAGCTCATTAACCAAAGTAGTCCTTATTTACTGCAACACGCACACAACCCTGTAAACTGGTATCCATGGGGGGCAGAAGCGATGAACAAGGCAAAAAAAGAAAACAAACCCATCATCGTAAGTATTGGGTATTCGTCCTGCCATTGGTGCCATGTGATGGAACATGAGTCATTTGAAAATGATGAAGTCGCCAATATCATGAATGAAAATTTTGTTTGCATCAAAGTGGACCGGGAAGAACATCCCGATGTGGACCAAATATATATGAGTGCCATTCAAATAATAAGCGGAAGGGGCGGCTGGCCTTTGAATTGTTTTGCATTGCCGGATGGCAGGCCTTTTTTTGGTGGTACTTACTTCTCAAAAGATCAATGGATTAGCGTATTGCTGCAAGTTTCCGGTTTATATACTTCTGATTACCAGAAAGTATTGGATTATGCGACACAACTGGAGGCCGGTATCCGGCAAAGCGAATTGATGGTGAAAGTTGATGCAACTGCTAATAAAATAACTGAACAAACCCTTCAAAAAATGGTGAATCGCTGGGAAGCCCAAATGGATCATACCCATGGCGGGCCCAACAGGGCCCCGAAATTTCCGATTCCCAATAATTACCAATTTATACTTCGGTATGCTTCGCAACATGGTGACGAGCATCTTTTAGAACATGTAAAACTCACCCTGAAGAAAATGGCCCATGGTGGCATATACGATCAGATCGGGGGCGGTTTTGCCCGATATTCCACAGATAAAAAATGGAAAGTACCCCATTTTGAGAAAATGTTGTACGACAATGCGCAGCTTGTAAGCCTGTATAGTTATGCCTATCAGTATTTTAAAAATCCTTTGTACAGGCAGGTAGTTGAGGAAACCTTATCGTTTATTGAACGTGAAATGACTTCTCCGGAGGGGGTGTTTTATTCCGCATTGGATGCTGATTCAGAGGGTGAAGAAGGTAAATATTATGTATGGACCAAAGAAGAGCTGGAAGCCGAATTAGGTGACAACAAGACCATCTTTTTTGAATATTACCGAATCAATATGGATGCGTTTTGGGAACATGGAAACCATATTTTAATGCGCACTGAACAACCCGAAAAGCTGGCTGAAAAACATGGATTAAATGCCAGCGAACTGCATCATAAAATGGGTGCGTTAAAGAAAAAACTATTGGCCGTCCGCGAAAAAAGGGTCCGTCCGGGATTGGATGATAAAAGCCTCACCTCATGGAATGCCATGATGATCAAAGCTTACGTGGATGCCTATATGGCAATAGAAGATCCCAAATACCTGGAAGCCGCATTTCAGGCTGCCCATCTGATCGATGAGAAGCTTAAAAAAGCAGATGGAGGTCTTTATCATACATACAAAAACAGCGAAGCCAAAATTAACGGCCTGCTGGATGATTATGCTTGTATGATAGAAGCTTACATAGCTCTGTATTCAATAACACTGAATGGTGAATGGCTCCTAA
>SWBW01004654.1_pt1 | contig 19888 bp, 17 predicted proteins | sample 4693041 | NCBI WGS metagenome assembly SWBW01 (sample SAMN10267271, study PRJNA491770) | bioreactor metagenome | isolation source: DHS bioreactor inoculated with marine methane seep sediment | place: Japan: Omine Ridge, Nankai Trough | collected 2006-05-06 | reverse complement strand
GAGAAGAAATTCCAGGCGCCTGTTCCTTTATTTTCGCGCCAGCTAAAAATGAGGTCGCCGGTGGCAAAATCGTGGGAGCAGATTATTTCGCCATTCTCACCATAAGGTGCATAACTCGGCCAGCCTGTTCTCATGTTTTCAATTCTGCCAGTTGGTGCGGGCCTCCAGTTGTTACCGTCAAAATAGTTGTAACCGGTGCCACGATCAGGGTAACTTGGTGGACTTTGTACACCACGTGTCCATGTTGCGGCAATTGTGCCGTCATCATATGCATAAATTCGTTGGGCCATGGTTGAATTTGATTGCAGGTCGTACCAGGTATTGCCTATCACGATATCCTGATCCCTTTCATTTACAACGTAATCGTTTATTTCATGGGCCGGATATACAATCTCGTCAGTGATGTGATTTGTTTGGGTTGCAACGATTGTGTTTAAACGTGGTTGAGGTATCAAGCCTGTTTTTTGAGCCATAACGGCTGTTATTAAAAGGCTTGTCACGATTAGGAGTAAAGTTTTTTTCATTTGATTGCGATTTTAATTTTAATTTATTTGCGTATAAATATACAACAATTTGTGTATGTGCATACGCTACCCTGCAGACCTTAGGTATGGATTTGGTTCTTTTATTTTTTGAAACAGCAACAACCAACCTCACGTTCAACTCTGAGGCATTTTCGGGCGGATTGTGTGTTAGCATGCTGCGAGAGGCGTGGAGTATTAAAGGGCTTTCGTTGGGTTGTCCCCGACTCTTTCATCAGCCAGCGCACAGGCCAACCCTGTTTCCTCAGAGATAAACGTATTGTTTTCTCTTCCTGTGTTACCCTTCTTATCCCCGAAGGGGAGGAGCCGCGCACCTGGCTTGTGTATGTATAATTGATCGGGTTTGAGGAAAAAAAAGGCTGCCCAGGGGCAGCCTTTACCACATATTTTTAGGTTGATCTATTGAACCAACATTTTCTTTGTAATGGCTTTCTCACCAATTTGAACGGTGTAGAAATAAATACCTGAGTCCAAATCGGATACATTGAGTTTAAAAGTATGGTTGCCCAAGTTATTGGCATTCTCCGTTACCTGGTACACTTGTTGGCCCAACAGGTTACTTAAAGTTAGGCTTACAGGACCCATTACTTCCGTATTTACAACAATGGCTGTTTCGCTTGTGGCCGGATTCGGCATGTTTTGCGAAACTTCAAAGTTGGTAGTTTCATACTGGTCTTCAATACCCACATGAAGGTCTGCTGGTAAGTAAACTATATTGTTATTTACTGGATCATGTGTGGGGGCATCGCTGGGTTGTGTACTATTACCGGGTAAGTTGTCCGTCATATATAATAAATGGTGCATGCCATTCAGGTTGCTTGGTGCTGCAGAAGGAAACACACATTCGCTGAAAATATGGAATACATCGCTGGTATAGTCGGTGAACTCACTCCAGTTACCATCACCCTCGGTAGAACGTCCCCAAATGTGTCTGAAGTTATATGTTTCATTGTCGAACCCTACAGATACAGCACTATAAAATACCTTGATATTACCATCTTCCTGGATGACCAATTGGGGCATACTTGTTAAAGAAGCATAGTACGTAGCAACATCAATAAGGGTGTCATTACCATTGGGTTGTGTCCATGCTGCCAGCTGGCCATTTTGATATATCGGGATATCTTCCCACTCAGCATCAGTTGGTAAAATGGTAGCCCCTATTTGGGCGGTATCCAGTGCAGGCATGGTTTCGTTCCAGTATACCAAACCATCAGAGAATGGATAATACGACCAGGCATCATCATCAGGTGTATCATCCAGGTGGATCTGGCGTCCAAAAGCCACATGCACCATACCATCATCATCAATGGCAATAGCATTAAATCCGTCACCACCACCACATTGTGGCAGGTCGCCTGCATTTCCATCAAAAAACGGATCTGGACTTTCATAAAAAGTAATCCGTTCCCATGAATCACCGCCATCCACTGATTTCATGATGATTCCGTCACCTATACCTTCAAATACGACAAAAGCAAGAACGCCGGCATTGGGTTCGGCCCAGGCATAATTATCACCGCCCCACATGGCAGTATAATCAGATCCCATGCCTTCCAGGATCACATTTTCCGGGTCCCAGGTTTCGCCGCCATCTGACGAACGTGAATACAAAACTGGAGAAGTTACATCTTCATAATCATAGTCGTATAAGGCAGAGATCACATGAATTACGTCATTGTTTTCACCAGTGGTGATCATACGTGGCCATGTTAAGCCATTTCCGCCAGGGACACCGTCAGGACCAAGCTGGTAAAAAAAGTTCCATTCGCCTGTGCCTTTGTTTTCTCTCCAACTATAGAGTAAACCGCTTGAAGCTGTATGCGTACATATTATTTCACCGTTTTCGCCGTATTTTGCAATTGTTGGCCATCCCACACGTTCTGGTTCTATTCTATCGGTGGGAGCGGGTCCCCAGCTGCTGCCATCATAATAATTATACCCAGTTCCCCGGTCGGGATAGCTTGAAGCCGTAATACCCCTGGTCCAAACAGCAGCCATTGTTCCGTCACCATAAGAAATGATCCTGTGGTCAATTGATGAATTGCTCTGTAAGTCGTACCAGGTGTTGCCAATCACAATGTCCTGGTCTCTTTCATTGGTTACAAAAGGATTTACTTCCCCCTGGTACACTGGCTGAGGGTCTTTTACCGGTAATGTTTTCGTATCAATAGTGCTGTTAAACTTTGCCTGTTGCTTGATAGTAGCAAATTGCGCAAAAGTGCTGGCACTAAAACTGATAATTAATGCTAAAAGTAAATTTTTTTTCATTTTTTAAAAGATTTGTTTATTTAAATAAGACGCTTTAATTTCAATAAGCTTACAAAGCTAAGAATTCTGCAAATATGATACCAAGTATTCTACTATTATATTACCTGAATGGCCAGAATAGTGTTTTTTTTACACTTTAAGCAATAACGTGTCATTGGTAAGGAAGCTTAAGTTATTTTAACTTACTTTAAAAAATAAAGCGTTTATATTTGCAATTCAACAAAATTGCTGAATGAAAAAACTGCATGTATATATGCTCAAGTCCTATTTAGGGCCATTTGTTTTTACATTCTTTATTGCGTTGTTTATATTGCTGCTTCAATTTTTGTGGAAATATATTGACGACCTGGTAGGTAAGGGGCTTGAAGGCTATATCATTGCCAAATTGATGTTTTACGCTTCATCTACTTTTGTACCCCTGGCATTGCCCCTCGCTATTTTGCTTTCCTCTTTGATGACCTTCGGAAACCTGGGCGAGCACTACGAACTGGTGGCCATGAAGTCGGCAGGTATTTCATTACGAAAAGCAATGAAACCCCTGGTGTACCTTGCCATATTTACCAGTATTGCAGCCTTTTTATTTTCCAATTATGTGCTGCCGGTGGCCAATCTTAAATTCGGTTCGCTGCTCTATGATGTGCGCCAGCAGAAACTGGCATTTAATTTAACGGCAGGTGTTTTTGAAGATGACCTGAATGATTTTGTTATAAGGATCGGAGAAAAGGGAAAAGATAATAAAACCATTTACGATGTGCAGATTTATGATCATTCGTCGAAATTGGGAAATATAAAAGTAACCACGGCGAAAGAAGGTTTTATGGAATTAACGCCTGATCAGAAAAGGGTCATATTTACCCTGTATGATGGTTATACGTATTCGGAAATTACGGATCAGAAGAAATATAAAGAAACACGGCCTTTTGAGCGAATGAAATTCAGCAAGCAGGAATTGACATTCGACCTGAGTGAATTCCAGCTTAACAGAACCAATGAAGAGTTGTTCAAGTCACATTATAGCATGCTGAATATAAAGCAGCTCAACGAATCAATTGATTCGTTAAGCCGGCAACGGTTGACAAGGCTGGATTTTTACAAGGAGAAGTTTATTCGAGGCTATAATTACCTGGGTAAAAACGACACGATCATAGACTCACTGTTGTTGCAAAAGGCCACACCCATTATAGACACTTTGGATAATGATTCCCTGCAATATCCCTTGTATAAAAATTTTAAAAAAGAGGCGCTGGTTGAAATTGTGGACATGGCACAGAAAAGTGCCAGAAACGCGAAAGATGATGCCTATAATTATGGTAATGAATATGATTCGCGAAGGCAGGTGATCACCAAACACCAGGTAGTTTGGCATCAGAAGTTCAAGCTGTCGATTGCCTGTTTGTTGTTTTTCTTTATCGGGGCACCTTTGGGAGCGATCATCCGAAAAGGAGGCCTGGGGTTGCCGGTGGTGGTTTCGGTCATCTTTTTTGTGCTTTATCATATTGTATCAATGACAGGTGAGAAGGCAGCGAAAACCGGCGAATGGGATGTAGTAATCGGCGTATGGCTTTCCACTATCCTTATTTTGCCCATGGGTTTGTTTTTAACCTATAAGGCCACCACAGACGCGCCTTTGCTCGATTCGGAAAGCTGGAAGAAAACCTTGGAAAAATTCAATATATTTAAGAAAAAAAGTCCTGATGCCGGATAAATTAAAAGTACTTTTCATTTGCAATAAATCGCCCTGGCCTCCCGGCGAAGGGGGTCCCATTGCCATGAATAACCTGATCACAGGCCTGTTGGATGCCGGACACCGGGTAAAAGTGCTGGCAGTAAATTCAAACAAATATTCAGTTGACCCTGAAAAAATTCCGGCAGATTATAAAGAAAATACTGGTATTGAATTAGCTTATGTAGACCTTTCCATAAAACCGGTTGAGGCCTTTCTGAATTTATTCTCCCGTAAATCATATCATGTGGAAAGGTTTATCTCCGAGGCATTTAATGAAAAACTCATGGAGATTTTAAGACGAGAGCGATTTGATGTGGTGCAGATCGAAACGCTGTATATGTCGCCATATATCGAAACCATCAGAAAACATTCCGATGCGAAAATATTCTTGAGGGCGCATAACATTGAACATATGATCTGGCAACGGATCATGGAAAGTACGAAAAACCCCATCAAAAAATGGTACTTAAAGCACCTGGTACGAACCTTAAAGGACTATGAATATCAAAGCCTTGAAAAATATGATGGCATCATACCTATTTCCCATGTGGATGCATTGTTTTTTTCGGGGATTACCCACATACCCGTAAAGGCCATTTCTTTTGGTGTTGATCCTGAAAAGGTTGATATGAAAACCTATGGCACACCTGAGAATGCCTTGTTCCACATCGGGTCGATGAATTGGGTGCCCAATATTGAAGGTGTAAAATGGTTATTGGAAGAAACCTGGCCGCTGATACATAAGGCATTTCCGGAATTAAAATTGTACCTGGCAGGCAGGGGAATGCCGGATTGGGTTTATCAACTAAGACTTAAAAACGTGGAGGTTGTTGGTGAAGTGCCGGATGCATATGCGTTCATCAAATCAAAGTCCATTTCAGTAGCTCCTCTATTTTCCGGTAGTGGCATCCGTATTAAAATAATTGAGAGTATGTCACAGGCACGGGCCGTAATCTCAACCACCATTGGAGCTGAAGGCATAAATTATACAAACGGAGAAAATATCATGATCGCTGATGATGCGCCTGCATTTCTGGAAGCGGTCAAATGGTTATATACCGACCCCGAGAGATCGAAAGAGATCGGGGAAAACGCCAGAAATCTTATCCTGCAACAACATAATAATAAACTGCTTATTGAACAGATGGTCAATTTTTACCAGGAAGTTTTAAAATAGCCATGCAAACGATTGTTTAATTTTTAATTTTGCATTTTGTTTAATTGCAATGAGGTTATTTGTTCTACTTTCACGTGTGCCGTATCCCCTTGAGAAGGGAGATAAACTCAGGGCTTTTCATCAGGTGGTGCAATTGTCGAAAAAGAATGAGATCGTACTTTGCGCCCTCAATCCTGACAGGAAGCTAAACAAACCCGACGCGTTTAGTGCACTACAGCCTTATTGCCGATCCATCAATTTTATCGATATTCCCCTTGCAGGTCGGCTCTGGAACATTATTCTTGCGTTTTTTAAAGGCCTCCCGCTGCAGGTAGGTTATTTTTATAGTTATAAGGCGGCCCGCAAAATAAACAAGCTCATCCAAACGTACAAACCTGACCATATTTATTGCCAGTTACTTCGTACTGCCGAGTATATAAAACATGCCACCATTCCCAAAACCATCGATTACCAAGATGTTTTTTCCTACGGGGTAAAAAGAAGAATGGAGAAAGCGCCTTTTTATACAAAACCGGTTTTTAAACTGGAATATAAACGGCTTCGGAAATACGAGTCGGACATATTCAGCTTATTCGACCATAAGACCATCATATCTATACCTGATCGTGATCTCATACCTCATTCCGAAAGAAATAAAATTCATGTCATACCCAATGGCGTGGATCATGATTTTTTTGCACCGGTGGATACAGAAAAAAAAAGCGGATCTGGTATTTACTGGAAATATGGCCTACCCACCGAATGTGGATGCAGCTGAATTTCTGGTAAATCAGATCATGCCGCTGGTTTGGAAAAAAATGCCTGGTGCAAAGGTGATGATCGCCGGTGCAACACCTGATAAGCGGGTTACTTCTTTAAAATCGGAAAATGTAACGGTAACCGGATGGCTGGACGATATCCGCGATTCGTATGCAGGGGCGAAGGTTTTTATTGCGCCCATGCAAATAGGTACTGGCTTGCAGAATAAATTACTCGAAGCCATGTCAATGAAAGTGCCATCGATCACAACACCTCTTGCAAATGATGCTTTGCAGGCAGTGGATGGCGAAAGCATTCTGATTGGAAAGGATGCGCCCACATTAGCTACACAAATTCTGAATTTACTAAACGATGAGGTGCTTTACAGGAAAATAGCGGAAAACGGCTTTGCATTCGTAAAAGAACATTACAGCTGGGAAGAGGCAACTGATAAACTCCACCATATCATTCATAAAAACTAAAATATTGCTGAAAATCAGCAAGATGAACCTTTTAAAGGGGACGTCAAAAATCATAAAATAAATCGTATTTTTGCGCGCATGGAAAATATCAGGAACTTCTGTATCATAGCACATATCGACCACGGTAAGAGTACCCTGGCCGACAGGTTATTGGAGCTGACAGGAACGGTGACTGATAGGGACCGTCAGGAGCAGGTGCTGGATAATATGGAGCTGGAACGCGAACGTGGGATCACTATTAAAAGCCATGCCATCCAGATGGATTATACATATGAAGGCAAAAAATATGTATTTAACCTGATTGACACCCCGGGCCACGTTGATTTTTCGTATGAAGTTTCGCGTTCCATCGCAGCCTGCGAAGGGGCTTTGTTGATCATTGATGCCACACAAGGCATACAGGCGCAAACCATTTCCAATTTGTACCTGGCCATTGAGCACGACCTTGAAATCATTCCGGTTTTGAATAAAATGGATCTGGATAATGCCATGCCCGAAGAGGTGAAGGACCAGATTGTGGATTTGCTGGGTTGCGATTACGAAGATATTATAGAAGCAAGCGGAAAAACCGGTTATGGTGTGGACACGATACTGGAACATATCATTCACAAGGTACCCGCTCCCAAAGGCGACCCTGATGCGCCACTGCAAGCCCTGATATTCGACTCGGTGTTTAACTCTTTCAGGGGCATTATCGCTTATTTTAGGGTTTTTAGCGGGGAGATACGTAAAGGAGACCTCGTAAAATTCGTAAACACTAAAAAGGAATACGAAGCCAATGAAATTGGTGTGTTGCGGCTGAATCAGGAGCCACGGCAGGTGTTGCGGACAGGTGATGTAGGATATATCATTTCAGGTATTAAAACATCAAGGGAAGTAAAAGTAGGGGATACTATCACCCATGTGGAAAGGCCATGTGCTAAATCAATTGAAGGCTTTGAAAATGTGAAACCCATGGTATTTGCCGGTATTTATCCCATTGACCCGGATGAATATGAAGAACTACGGACTTCCATGGAAAAGCTGCAATTAAATGATGCTTCCCTTACCTGGGAGCCTGAATCGTCGGCGGCATTGGGATTTGGTTTCAGGTGTGGTTTCCTAGGTATGCTGCACATGGAAATTATCCAGGAACGCCTCGACCGTGAATTTGATATGAATGTGATCACCACGGTTCCTAACGTTTCATACCAGGTAGTTACAAATAAAAAGGAGCGGATAGAAGTTCATAATCCATCAGGTTTACCTGAACAGAAATATATTGAGCATATTGAAGAGCCCTATATTAAAGCGCAGATTATTACGCGTTCTGATTATATAGGCCCTATTATGAAATTGTGTCTCGACAAGCGGGGCGAACTTAAAAACCAGGTGTATCTCACAACTGACCGTGTGGAACTGAGTATGGAAATGCCCCTCGGTGAAATTGTTTTTGATTTTTACGACAAGCTGAAATCTATTTCCAAAGGATATGCATCATTCGATTATCATATTACCGGATATAAACCCGCGAAGCTTGTTAAACTGGATATCCTTCTAAATGGCGAATCCGTAGATGCCCTTTCTACGCTTATTCACCATGATAATGCCTATGATTTTGGAAGAAGAATATGTGAAAAGCTTAAGGAACTCATTCCACGCCAGCAATTTGATATCGCCATCCAGGCGGCTATTGGTGCCAAGATCATTGCCCGCGAAACCGTAAAAGCCGTGAGAAAAGATGTAACAGCCAAATGTTACGGCGGAGATATTACCCGTAAACGTAAACTGCTGGAAAAGCAGAAAAAAGGCAAGAAACGCATGCGCCAGGTGGGCAATGTGGAAGTACCGCAATCGGCATTTCTAGTGGTATTGCGGTTGAATGATTAAAAATCCTTTTCCCTATCAAGTTTTTTGTTTGTTTTGTAACAAATAGCACCCTTATTACGTCCTAAGGTTATAAGCAACATTTTTACCACTTCATGACAATACGCGAATACAACCACTGTGTGGATGAATTCTCCGATGGGATTTACCGTTTCCTTTTGAAGAATATCAGGAATGTGGAATTGGCACGTGACCTCGTTCAGGAATCATTTTTGAAACTGTGGTTGAAACGGAAAGATGTGGATTATGCAAAAAGTAAATCCTACCTGTTCACAACAGCCTATCATAGCATGATCGATCAGACAAGGAAAAAAAGTTGGAACGATCAGCAGGTGGATTCAAATTTGGCAAATACTTTTGAAGGGGGTGAAAATAGTTATTCAGACATAAAGGAAATATTGGATATGGCGTTGGAAAAACTACCGGCCATACAGAAATCAGTGGTTTTGTTGCGTGATTATGAAGGGTATTCGTACCAGGAAATAGGTGAAATAACTAACCTGACAGAAGCACAGGTGAAAGTATATATCTACAGGGCACGGATGTTGCTTAAAAAATACCTTGTCAGCATCGACATGGTGATATAATTTGAAGGCAAATGAAGATCAACAGAAATAATTATGAAGTCTTTTTCATCGATTTTAACGATGGCAAGCTGACAGATGAGCAGCAGCTTGAGATGGAATTATTTCTTGAAAGACATCCTGATCTGAAAATGGAATTCGATGAATTTGAAAGCATAACGGTTGATGCAGCAAAAATTTCTTTTTCCCAAAAGCAAGCCCTTAAAAAACCTGAAATAGTTGAAGTAGCCGGAATTCATGAAGACAATTATGAAGAAGCCTATATCGCCTGGTATGAAAATGATTTGCATGCAGATGAAAAAGCTTCTTTAATGTCTTTTATAAAAGCAAATCCGCATTTGGAAAAGGAATTTCAAAGCCACAAATTGTTATTGATTAAAAAAGAAGACGTAGTTTTTGAGGATAAAGAGGCGCTTAAAAAGAGGGTATATATCGGATACTATTGGTATGGAGTTGCTGCAGCCTTATTAATATTTTTAGCTGTAAGTTTTTTCCTGAATCAGAAAAAGCCCGCTCCAACTCCCGTTCGTTTTGAAATGGCCAAAATTGAACCGGCAACCATTTCCAACACGATCAAAATACATGCATCAAACCAATTGATCGTTCAGACCTTGAAGGAGCAGGCATTACAGTTGCCGCTACCAGAATCCTTTGGAGAGGAAAAAATACAAATACTGGCTTCGATTCAACCGGATATAAATTTATTGCATCAGAACGTCCCTGATCTCATCGAATTGAATTACACGGATGAGTCGATCCTTTTAGCCCATATGGAAGAGCCAAAGAAAAGGGGCTTGCTGGCACAATTTTTCAGAAAGAATGTTGAAGAGGTTTCCGAAAATCTCGGCATTGATAAAGCCTTAGCGGATAATTCAGTTCAGAAGAAAAAAGATCCGGGATTTGTTAAATTTCTTGATGGAAGTCTGGCGGTATTCAATACTGTTACTGGTAGTGATGCCGAATTGGTAAAAAACTACGATAATGAAGGCAACCTGAGAAATTATAGCTTTGAAGGACAAGCTTTTATCGTCAATCGGAAGCTGCCTGCCGGAAAGTCATCTAATTAAAACAATTTTTTCAGGCTGTAACAAAAACATGGGTGAGTCCGTCTTACCACCAAACATTAAAATCGATGAATTATGACAAGAATTAAACATGTATTATTGATACTGGCAGCCATTATATTTATGTTGCCTGCCATGGCACAGGTTTCTGGAAAAGGAGAAATTGTAAAACAAGAAAGGCAAGTGGGCCAGTTTGATGCTATTGATATCGGTGGCGGACAGGAGGTTGTTTTAATGCAAGGAGATGATTACAGCGTTGTTATTGAAACGAATGCCAATTTAATGGATAAAATTGATGTGGTTTTAAAAAACACCACCCTCTCATTCGAATACAATAAAATCAAACGATATGATGAATTAAAGTTTTATATCACCGCACCGGATTTTAAAATGATCAAAGCATCTGGGGCATCGGAAGTGATGTCGCCAGAAACACTTAAAGGAGCTGATTTGGAAGTAATTGCCAATGGCGCATCTGAGGTCAAACTTAAGCTGGATTATAACAACGTTATTACGAAAGCTACGGGTGCATCTGAAGTAAAACTTTCAGGCAAAGCTACATCGCATTTTGTTGAGGCCAGCGGTGCATCTGAAGTGAAAGCAAAAGAATTTGAAACGCAAAGTACAGTGGCAAATGCCAGTGGCGCCAGCGAAATATTTGTGAATACAAGTTCCAATTTAACTTACGATATCAGCGGTGCTTCAGAAGTAAAATATTTGAATGCACCTGAAAACCTGGTAGTAAGATCAAATTCCGGTAATAAAAGTACCGTAGTCGTCAATGACACCATTCGTAAAGCGGAAGTGTATACGTATAGTGATACAACCACCGTGCGTGTAGGAGGCTTGAATGTAGAAGTGATAGATAGCGATACCACGAAAATTACGGTAGGCCGGCATATGATTATTGTTGATGACGATGGAAATGTGAAATATGAGAAATGTAAAACGCCACGTTTTAACGGTCACTGGGGTGGTGTTGAACTGGGTATCAATGGGTACGTAACGCCCGATTTTAATACCAACTGGGGTGCAGAGAATGATTATCTGAATTTGCAGTATGAAAAATCGTTGGCTGTGAACCTCAATTTATACGAACAAAATATTGCACTTAACAAGGCCAAAAATATGGGTTTCGTAACAGGAATTGGTATGTCGTGGGTGAATTACCGTTTTAGTCCGCCTACTTATTTAACACCGGAAAATTCACAGATCAATGGATATTATATGGTTGCCAATACTGAAGGCAAAGGCCTATCGGTTAATAAAACAAAGCTTACTGTTATGTACATCACTGTTCCATTTATGTATGAAATCCAGACTAAACACACTAATAAATATAAACGTTTCCATTTTGGTGTTGGTGTACTCGGGAGTGCCAGGGTAAGAACCCATACCAAAATATATTTTAATAACGCGAATGAAACCTATTATTTGCAAGATCCTGCTACAGGAACCGTTGATGAGGCCTCATACAATACGCCCAACGCCAGCCAGCGAAATATTGTAAAGGATTACGATAGTTTTCACCTGCAACCTTTTAAATTTGAAGGCATGGTCAGAGTTGGTTTCAGCGTTATTAACCTATGGGCGCATGTAAGCTTGAACCAGTTGTTTGTAAAAGACCGTGGACCTGAATTATATACCTGGTCGGCAGGCATTACAATTGCCGGGTGGTAAAAATTTGCTTATACCTGCAATTACTTGGCTCCATCACTTAAAACGGATGGGGCTTTTTTTTATTTTTGCACTACACATCACTAAAATTTGCAATATGTCAGGACACAGCAAATGGTCGACTATAAAGAGAAAAAAAGGTGCATTAGATGCCAAACGATCAAAAATATTTTCGAAGCTAATTAAAGAAATAACCGTAGCTGTAAAAGAAGGTGGTCCCGATCCGGAAGGTAATCCCAGATTGCGTTTAGCTATTGCCAATGCCAAAGGGCAAAGTATGCCAAAGGACAATATTGAACGTGCAATTTCAAAGGGAAAAGATAAAGATTCAGCTAATTTTACCGAAGCTACTTACGAGGGGTATTTATCGCACGGTATTGCTGTGTATGTAGAAACACAATCTGACAACTCGCAACGAACAGTTTCTAATGTCCGCGCTATCTTTAACAAATATAGCGGGAGTCTGGGCACCAATGGCTCGCTAAGTTTTTTATTCGACAGGAAAGGTATATTTTCTGTTCCCAAAGGCGACATTGACCCGGATGAGTTTGAACTGGAGGTGATTGATGCCGGAGCAGAAGATATTGAACTGGACGATGAGGGCTTTTTCCATATCACCACTTCAATGGAAGATTTTGGCAGCATGATGAAGAAACTGGAAGAACTTGATATTGAACCAGAATCGGCAGAATTACAGCGTATTCCTCATGAAACAAAAACACTCGACAAAGAATCAGGCCTTAAAATTTTAAAGGTGATCGAATTGTTTGAAGATGATGACGATATTCAGAAGGTATTTCACAATATGGAAATAACCGATGAGATGATGGACGAGATGTAACCGATATAAACTTAATATTCACTACTTAATTCAAAACTATGCAAGTATTCTTACCTTATATTCATTTTATAGGCATTATGGTGCTGATGGGCGCATTAATTACCGAACACCTGACATTAAAACCGGGTATTTTGAAACAACAGATCAAATCATTGGCCGGTGTAGACCTTATATATTGGATTGCCATCATTTTGGTGCTGGCTTCCGGTTTGTTGAGATGGCTGGTATTCGACCCAAAAGGGGTTGACTTTTTTAGCAAAAACCCGCTTTTTCACATCAAATTGACGGTGTTCTTTATCATGGCCATTATTTCTATTTTTCCCACAATAAAGCTTCGTAAATGGAATAAACAAGCCAGGCAGGGAAATCACCTGGATGTAAGTGATAGAGACATTAAAAAGCAGCTGATGTTCATCCGGATTGAACTATTGCTATTGGCCATCATGCCATTATTGGCCGTGATGGTTGCGCTGGGTAAGGGATTTTAGGAAAAAACTTTCTGGGTTTCCCTGCTTACAGCGTAAATTTTAAATATAAAGTAGGTGTAAAAGGGATGGCTTCGGCATATATATTAATTGAATTGGTTTGATTGGAAGGAATACGTTCAAAATTCGTGTATTTAATATTTTGCGTATTCAGCACGTTTAATATGGACAAACCCACTTCACCTTTCATTTTCCTGTCAAGAAATTTATAGATAAAAGACATATCCAGGCGATTGTATGTAAAATCATCTGATTGATCAGCTTCGACAGTTGCAGGCTTGTAAGGAAAGCCCGAACCAAACACAAAATTGGATGAGAAGAAAAACGGATCGAAATTCAGTAACAATGCCAGTTTAACTTCATGGCGCTGATCGTGAGGAGCCCTGCGGTATTTCCTTTCCACAAAGTAATTGAAATATTCTTCCGTTTTACTTAATGAATAAGCAATCCAAGCTGAATGCTTTCCAAAATCACCCTGGAAGAAAACATCCATCCCATAACTACGGGCTTTTCCTGAAACAACAGATTCAATATTGTATTTTGGGAACCTGATATAACGGGTTATACCTTCGGTTGGCTTATAGTAGCTTTCGAGGCTAAACGTAAAACCGTTCTTATGAAATGATCCTGCCAACACAAAATGCTGGGCCTGTAAAACAGGTATGTCAATGTTGTCGCAGATGGTCCAGATATACCTGTAGTTGCCCAACTCGTCAAAAACGGAGCTTTGTGTAATATACTGGTTATAAATGCCCCAGGCTGCATTCAGTTTCCATGAATCACTGACCGCAAATGATATTGAAACCCTTGGTTCCAGATAAACTTTCTCTAGATTAAAGCTATGTGTATATCGCAATCCTGCTTTGAGGATGAGTTTTTCTCCAATGGCCATATAATCCTGCACGTATAAGTTATACCGTGAAGCACTTTCATCAATGTTTATATAATTGATGTTAAAAGTGTCTTCAGTTAAAGAAACCTGGTTTGATATGATGCCGACACCCCATTCAATAATATGATTCCGGTGAACGGGAAATCGATTGTCAGCTTTCAAATTAAATTCACTCAGTATATTTTCATAGTCTTTGTCAACTTTTGGGACAACGCTGTCAATTACCGGAATTTGGATTTGAAAATCATCTGTAAATTGTGAAGTAAGTTTTGAATAGCTGGTTACGAAATTGGTTGAGCCACCTTTACGCCAGGTCCTTCCGTAAAAAGCCGTTCCTCCTGACTGCAGGTTTTTCTCATTGGTTGATTTGCTGAAAGTTCTGTGGGGACCTAGGGAATCATCAATTGAATAATGGAACTTGTCGTTACCTCCATATAAACTCACATAAAATAAATCACTCTCATTGAATCGTTGCGAATATTTGATATTCAAGTCCCTGAATGTATAATCCGGAACAATATCTACATCAATGTCATTCGTCGTATCCGCATCGTTGTTTTGCCTGATCAGAAAATTCATATCACCCGGATTGTAAAGGTTGTAATAAGTGTGGCGAAAAGCGATTTGCAGGGAAGCTTTTTTAAATAAGGGGATTTCTAATAAAGTGTTCAGTGTCATATTATTAGCGCTAATAGTAAACCCGAATTTTTTTGGATCGCCATTCTTGCCAACAATATTCACAATACCCCCCACCCGTTCTCCAAATTTGACGTCAAATCCACCTTTATGTACTTCAATGTCTTTAGCCAGTAAAGGGTTGAAAGCGCTTATATTATCATTAAAATTTTTGAGGCCATAAATCGTAAATTCATCAAAGAGTACCTGGCTTTGTCCTGCATAGCTACCCCAGATGATCAGGTCATTCGTTTGTTCACCGGCAGCAACAATGCCAGGCAATAATCGCAACAGGTTAAAAACTGAATTGTCACCATATCCCGGCAGGAACTTGGCAATTTTATGGTTCATTTTCATTAATCCCGGTTTGTCGCCAATTTGTGTTGATTTTTCAATTTGTTTGTTGCTGATAACCACTTCTGTTAAACCAATACTGGAAGGATAAAGCAATAAGTTTATGCCTGTTTGTGGAATGAGAATTGTATCCAAGATATAGTATCCCAGGTGGCTTGCTTTTACTTGAAATACACTATCTGTTTCATGTGTATACGAGAAGCTTCCCTTGACATCTGTTGCAAATGTGCGTCCGTTGATGGTGATATGTGAATATGGAAGTGGCTCAAAGTTGATGGCGTCCAGCAAACGTCCGGAAATTTGATAAAGTATTATATTCTTTTCCTTTCGTTTCTTATAAATGATGAATACATCATCATCCTTTTCATATGCCAGAGGATACGGACTAATTATTTCTGCTATGGCTTCTTCAGGTGAGTGAAAAGATTTGTTGATGGTTATTTTGTACTCTGACAATAATTGATCATCGAAAGAAATGTGAATATTGTTCTTGGTTCGAATGTCGATTAAAACTTTGTTTAAAGGGATATCTTGATACTGAAGATGTACTTCTTGCGAATAAGTGCATAAAGAAAGAATAATGGCAATTAATACAAAAAAGCGTTTTTCAATATTCACTCTGAGGCAGTTTGAATTATTTCGTATTCACTGTTTGATCTTTTAATAATTGTAAAATTAAAAGTTTTCGACAGCAAATCAAGGACATCTTCAAGCTGTTTGTTGCGCGAAAAGAATCCCGTATAGATATAATTCTCAGATGTATTTAACCGAATGCGTACATTATATTGCCGTTCTATTTCACTTATAACATCCTGAAGCGGGGCAGAAGTAAAGGTGAACATATTGTTGATCCAGGAAACAGCTTGTTCGGTTTTACCTTCTTTAATCACAGAGATGTTGCCATTTGCATCTATTTCTGCATGATAATCAGGACTTAATATTGCTTCCTGCTTCGTGTTCGAAATCACTTTCACACTTCCGCTTAAACAGCTCACTTGGTATGCTTTGTCGCGGCTGTAAATATTAAAGATGGTTCCGAGGACCACGGTCCGGCCTGTTTTTGAAATTACTTCAAACTTTTTACCTTTCTCCACATGAAACAGGCCTTCGCCCTCAAAACCGACTGTTCTTGAAAATTGCCACCAGAATGGGTGGTATGTGAGTGTGGTATGGGCATTTAAATCAACAGTCGATCCTTCGGGAAGGGTTACTGTAAGGTGTTGCCCGTTGGGTGCAGAAACCGTTTTCGTATAAAAACGCATGACTGATAAAATGCTGAATAATATCAACAAACTGGCGGCAATGGAGACTATTATTTTCGAAGTCATCCATATAGTTTTAGACCCCGAAGGATGTTCTTCAATATGGGGCGCTAATTGCTGCCAGACTTCCTCTTTCGATTTTTCATAAGGAACATTTACCTTGCTGAAAAGATCAGAAGTATCTGCATTAAAATCCTTATCTGTATGTATATTTTTCTTGTTCATGATTCCCTGATTACCAATTTTAAGTAATCGAGTGCGTTTTTCATTCGTTTTTCAACAGCTTTTACACTTAATCCAAGTGCATCTGCTATTTCGTAATATTTCAGTTGATCCATCCGGCTCATTAAAAAAACGATCCTTTGTTTTTCAGGAAGTCTTGCCAAGGCATGTTCGTACCTCCTTTTTAATTCTTTAAACTGCATTTGGTCTTCAGGTGACTGATCATTTAATTCGGGTTTTGTGTTTAATTTGAAGTCCAAAGCCGTTTTTTGTTTTCGGTAACTGCTAATAAACATATCACCAGCTATTTTAAAAAGCAGCGCCTTTGTTTTTTTATTTTCAATGATCAATTGTTTTTCCCAAACGCGCAAAAAAGTTTCCTGGGCAATATCAGTAGCTAAATCGGTATCTCCCGAGCGATAGTAAATGTAATTTCGAACTACATCAAAATAGGTATCAAACAGCTTTTTAAATTCCGTGCGCGTCAAATGCTATTTTTTTATGACAGTAAAAACAAGAACGATAAACTATCGATTTAATTTTATAAAAATGGATTTTCCGGCAGTCAGAGCCGGAAAATCCTTTACGATTGATTCGCGTTTCATTTTCTTAAATAGATCGTATATACTTCACCATTAATGGTAACTGTTGCAATATTATCACATGCACCATTTCCATAGTCGAGTAATCTGACTGGTCGAGTTTCAGGTCTTAACTCCACTGTTCCCGAAACAATGAACCTGCAAGCCAGTTCTACACGTAGTGGGCTCATGATTTCCGCTTCCCAAGTGAGTCCATTAGCCCGGTTGCCGTCAGCAAACCCCGTTAAGAGATAGATGTCATCCCAACGATTGCCTGTATTATATCCTTGTATCCATTCTCTTTGCCTGGAAGAATTCCAACTGATGGTTCCGCCATCATTCGCTAATTGGATTACGCCTACTACTTCAATAGTGTAATAAATATGGCCTTCGTCGTTAGGGCCCATATTGGTGACCACTTTGGTTCCATCCACGTTATGGTCGTTAACATAGAAGTCTTCAAATCCATGTGTAATCACAGTTCCGGGACGTTTGTACCTGCCATTAAAGGTGACGATGATTTTTCCGCGGCGGTATTTACCATCTAAGCACAAACAATTTTCTTCACCAAAATCAATGGTGAGCGCACGCGGCATTGCAGTGGTGTCGAGGGTGATGGTTACACATCCCCCAAACACAATATTGTCATCTTCTGATCTAACTCCAGATGTTTTCAATTCATATGCTTCATCAGCCATGACGGATACTTCATCAAATATGGCTTCGGCAAATGAGTCGTCTTCAGCAACTGAAGTATCGGTAGGTTGGGTCGTATCTTCTTTTTTACAAGAATTCATCACTACGGAAAAGCTGATGAGTGCCAGGGCTACAAAAAATAAATTTACTTTCTTCATGATCTTTTTTTTAATGAATGTTTACACTAGCTAACCGCATGAAATTGGATTTACCCTACTTTTTATTTCATAAAAATGAATAATAAAAAAAACAGAGGTGAAATTGGTGAAAAATATACCAATACACCTCTGTTCATTGTGTCTTGTTTTGCTAATATCTATCCTTTTTTCAATTGATCGCGGATTTCAGTCAGCAGTTCAACTTCTTTTGAAGGAGCCGGGGGAGGTGCCGGTTTTGCTTCTTCCTTTTTCTTCATATTATTGTAAGCTTTTACTACCATAAAGATGGCAAAAGCGACAATTATAAAAGTGATAATGGTATTGATGAAAACGCCATAACTGATAGCAACTTCACTTACCGCCGGGATAAGAGTGGTGTCGCCCTCAACAACAGCTACAACTTCTTCTTTCAAAACAAATTTTAATTCACTGAAATCAACACCGCCAAGTAGCATGCCAATAGGTGGCATAATGATGTCGTTTACAAGTGATTTTACAATAGCGCCGAAATAAGTGGCAAGTATCAAACCAACAGCCATATCAATAACGCTGCCTTTGTTGATAAAGTCCTTAAATTCTTTGATCATTCCCATGATTTCTGTTTTTGGTTAGTAATTAGTTTGTAGGCTTGCTTTGAAGGGATTAAATATAGATAAAAAAGCAATAAGTGTTAATTGTGCTGTCCATAAATGACAATTTAATTGATATTATTGATTCTGCAAATCTCTGATAAATCAGAAATTTTAATAGTATAGAATTTATCAATCAACACTTTATTCCATTATAAGCGCACGTTTCATAAAAAGTGTATTCCGGTTAATCTCCAAGGGTATCTTTCTCTTTTTCTTATAGATCAAGGTTACTGTAATAGCAAGTACTATGGTTAAAGCCCTGATTAAATTTGCATTTAGATCACCAAATGCATTATCAGAGATGGAAAAAAGTTCCCATGATACGTTCATGAAAAAATGCAGTCCAATGGGTAACCATAAGTTATAATTCCATTCGGCATAGAGCCAGGCAAAAAGACCAGCACCCAGAAAGGTTGTTGTGAAAATACCGGTTAAGGTTAGTAAGTCATTACTTTGATACAAATGCAGTGTAGCAAATATCAAAGCGCTAATTATAAGTGATGGGAAGAAGCCCAGCTTCGTCTTTTTAAATAATTGACCAAAGAAAAATCCCCGGTAATAAAGTTCCTCAAAAAAAGCGGCAAAAACACATCCAAACCAAAAATCCTGAGATTCGATAGTGATTTCAAAATTCCCAATTATGCCAGAACCTAAAAGCATAGGTAGCGAGAATGTGAAAGAGAATAGGATAGCCTTTAAAATGGTTCCTTTAAGCCCTAATGGTTCAAGTAGTCGGCGATTGTTCGTTAAATAAACAAATATAAAAATGGGTATTGCAACTATTAAATAGGTTATAAAGAAACTAACCGGGTATAAATGAATCAAACCATCAATAAAATAAAAGATGCTGGAAAAGAATAATTCATTGGATATGAAATACAAACTAAAGACAATACAAAGAGCGACGATATACTTGATGTCTTTTTTCATTTAAGGTTCTCAATAATTTCAACAGCATTTGCA
>SWBW01004581.1_pt1 | contig 20057 bp, 18 predicted proteins | sample 4693041 | NCBI WGS metagenome assembly SWBW01 (sample SAMN10267271, study PRJNA491770) | bioreactor metagenome | isolation source: DHS bioreactor inoculated with marine methane seep sediment | place: Japan: Omine Ridge, Nankai Trough | collected 2006-05-06 | reverse complement strand
ACAGCTTAAATGAGTATTTTCGCAAAAAAATTTCAGAATTATAATCAAGCTTTTCTAAAAGTAAAAAAATATGAATAAAAAGAAAAGATTTATCACTTGCGACGGCAACTATGCTGCGGCTCATGTGGCCTATATGTTTAGTGAACTGGCCGCCATATATCCTATTACACCTTCATCAACTATGGCAGAGTATGTGGATGAATGGTCAGCTTATGGAAGGAAAAATATTTTTAACGAAACCGTCAGTGTTGCCGAAATGCAATCAGAAGGTGGCGCGGCCGGAGCGGTTCATGGTTCATTGCAGTCAGGTGTGCTTACAACCACTTTTACAGCTTCACAGGGCCTGCTGTTAATGATCCCTAATATGTATAAAATTGCCGGTGAACTTTTACCTGCCGTTTTCCATGTGAGTGCCCGGAGCCTTGCTGCGCAGGCGCTTTCCATTTTTGGTGATCATAGCGATGTGATGAGTGCCCGTCAAACCGGTTTTGCCATTTTGGCCACAGGCAGTGTGCAGGAAATTATGGACATTGCCCCGATTGCGCACTTTGTAAGTTTGAGAACAAGAATTCCTTTCCTCCATATGTTCGATGGATTCCGTACCTCCCACGAAATTCAGAAAGTGGAATATTTTGAGCATGAAGATTTAAATCATTTATTCCCATGGGATGATGTACAAAAGTTCAGAGATAATGCCCTAAATCCTGAACATCCTGTTACACGTGGTACAGCTCAAAATCCTGACATCTATTTTCAGGCGCGCGAAGCTTCCAACCGCTTTTACGATCCGATCCCTGACCTTGTGGAAGAGTATATGCAGGAAATTAAGAAACTCACCGGTCGCGAATACCATCCATTCACCTACCATGGTGCAGAAGATGCCGAGCATGTGGTGATCGCTATGGGTTCCTCCACGGAAACCATCCGTGAGACCATCGATCACCTCGTTAGCAAAGGTAAAAAAGTAGGGATGATCGCTGTTCATTTGTATCGCCCGTTCTCAGAAAAATATTTATTGAGAGTGATGCCAAAAACAGTGAAAAAAATTGCTGTTTTGGATCGCACGAAAGAACCGGGTGCCAATGGCGAACCACTTTATCTGGATATCAAAGAGATTTTCTATAATAAGAAAAATGCACCAGAAGTTTATGGTGGCAGGTACGGACTCAGTTCAAAAGATACAACGCCAGCTCAAATCATGTCAGTGTTTGACAACCTTAAATTGCCTGAACCTAAAAATGGTTTTACGGTAGGAATTGTGGATGATGTGACATACAAATCATTACCATTACTTCCGGAGGTGAGTATTACACCCAAAGGTACTTACGAAGCCAAATTTTATGGATTGGGTGCTGATGGAACCGTGGGCGCCAATAAAAACTCTATTAAGATTATCGGTGAGGCGACTGATAAGTATGCACAGGCTTATTTCGCATACGACTCCAAAAAATCAGGTGGTATAACTACTTCTCACCTGCGTTTTGGCGATCATCCGATTCGTTCCACTTACCTGGTAAATACACCTGACTTTGTGGCCTGCCATGTGCCTGCATATTTGAATAAATATGATATGCTGAAAGGTATGAAAAAAGGTGGCACATTCCTGTTAAACAGTATCTGGGACGAAGAAGAAACAAATAATCGTCTGCCTGATCATATGAAGAAATTCATGGCGGAGAACAATATTAAATTCTTTATGATCAATGCGACTAAAATTGCATCAGATATTGGACTGGGAAGTAGGACCAATACCATTATGCAGGCAGCTTTCTTTAAAGTGGCGGAAATCATTCCTTATGAAGAAGCTGAAACGTTGATGAAATCATTCATCAAAAAGACATACGGAAGAAAAGGTGATGAGATCGTCAGGATGAATTTTGCTGCTGTTGACAATGGTGCTGAAGTAATTGAAATGAAAGTACCCAAAGAATGGGCAAAGATTGGCGTGAAAGAAGAAGTAGATCCATATGCTGATATGCCTGATTTTGTGCGTAATGTGGTAAAACCTATTGAACACCTAAAAGGTGATGATTTACCGGTTAGTGCTTTCTTAGGCCGCGAAGATGGTTCATTCCCTCCGGGAACGGCTGCTTTTGAGAAAAGAGGTATTGCTGTAAATGTCCCTCAGTGGTTGTCTGAAAATTGTATCCAGTGTAATCAATGTGCATTTGTTTGTCCGCACGCTGTTATCAGGCCATTTTTAGTGGATGAAGAAGAAGCGAAACAGGTACCTGACGATGTGGCTTTGTTGGATACCAAAGGTAAACTGGCTCCACATAAATTCCGTATCCAGGTGAGCGTACTTGATTGTACTGGTTGCGGCAGTTGTGCCGATGTGTGCCCATCAAAAGAAAAATCGCTGGTTATGGTACCGTTGGAAGAACAGATGCATGAAAATGCCAATTGGGATTTCTTCATCAATAATATTTCACCGAAAGACCACGTAGTTGATAAATTTGCCAATCTTAAAAACAGCCAGTTTGCACAGAGCCTATTTGAATTTTCAGGTGCTTGTGCCGGCTGTGGGGAAACCCCATACATTCAATTGATCACACAATTGTACGGTGACCGGATGATGATTGCGAACGCGACGGGTTGCTCCTCTATTTATGGCGGATCAGCACCATCAACACCATATACTACCAATGCTGAAGGTAAAGGACCAGCCTGGGCAAACTCCTTATTTGAGGATAATGCTGAGTATGGTTACGGAATGGCTATTGGCGTGAGGAAAATGCGTGAGCGCATTCAATTACTGATGAAGGAAGCTTTGAAAAACAAGATTGATGCCGACAGGAAAGAAGCTTTTGAAGGATGGCTTGTAGCCATGAATGATGGTGAAGCTTCAAAAATTGCATCAGCTAAAGTTTCGAAAGTGCTGAAAGGAAAAGAAGATGAACTTGCCAAACAACTGATGAAACTTGAGCAGTATTTCATTAAGAAATCTGTTTGGTCATTTGGTGGCGACGGCTGGGCTTATGATATTGGATACGGTGGATTAGACCATGTGTTGGCTTCCGGAGAAGACATTAACATTTTGGTAATGGATACGGAAGTATATTCCAATACAGGAGGCCAGGCATCAAAAGCGACTCCAACTGGAGCTGTGGCTAAATTCGCAACCTCAGGTAAAGTGGTACGTAAGAAAGATCTCGGTGCCATTTTCATGACCTACGGTTATATTTATATTGCACAGGTGGCCATGGGAGCCAATATGAACCAGTATTTTAAAGCACTGAAAGAAGCTGAGGCATTTCCGGGTCCTTCATTGATCATCGCTTATTCACCCTGTATTGCACATGGCTTGCGTAACACAATGGCCGAATCACAGGCGGAAGAGAAATTTGCGGTAGAGTCTGGTTACTGGTCTTTATTCCGTTACAACCCATTGCTTGAGAATGAAGGCAAAAATCCTTTCCAACTCGATTCGAAAGAACCTGATTGGAATAAATATGAGCAATTCCAAAATATGGAAGTTCGTTTCCTCTCCTTGAAGAAGACTTTCCCTGAAAGGGCAAGAGAACTTGGAGCACTTGCCATTAAGAATGCTAAGTGGCGTTATGAGTTTTATAAGCGCCATGCGGCTATGGATTATTCTTTATCTGAATAAAAACCGGTGGGCTTAACATAAAAAAAGCCGCTCGAAAGAGCGGCTTTTACTTTTTTAAGAAGTTAACACCAGGTTATCTTGTTATCTCATCCTTATCGGTGATGTTCTTCAGATTGTCAAAATCAGCATTGGCATTGAAATCGATCCACTCCTGGGGAGCCTCATCATCAGGAACAATGGCTTCTTCAGGGCATTCGCTTTCGCAAGCTGAACAATCTGTACAATCATCAGGATTAATAACCAGCATATCGTCTAATTCATAAAAGCAATCCGCAGGACATACTTCAACACAGTCCCCGTGTTTGTTGCCTTTACATGCTTCTAAAACTACTCTTGTCATATTGATTAAATTTTGATTTTTACAATGGGATAAAAGTATAAATAATTTATATATACAAGTGAAGATTCAAGTCCTTTTGCTAATTTATAATCAGTACGAACAACTATTGCCACCATTCGTAATAGGCCATTGGATCTGATATATTTACTAACTGTCCGGGTACAGGCGTTATTAAATTGATATGCTTCTGATTTGAAGTTGCAGAAGCTCTTTCCACAGGATCGGTCCATGCATGTAAACTTAGATTGAAGCGGCCCCAATGTATAGGTAGTAGCATATTGCCTTTCAGATCAATATGAGCCTGAACAGTTTCCTCGGGTGTCATATGAATATAGGGCCAGCCTTCATTGTACTGGCCACATTCAACCATCGTCAGGTCGAAGGGGCCGTATTTTTCTCCAATTTGTTTAAAATGTGGTCCATATCCAGAATCTCCGGTATGAATAACGGTGTGGTTTTCTGATTTGATCACCCATCCGGCCCAAAGGGTTTTATTCCTGTCGGCAATGCCTCTTCCTGAAAAGTGGCGCATGGGCACGCATGCCAATAAAATTTCCTGATCAAACTGGAATTCGTCCCACCATTCCGCTTCCGTTATGTTTTCAGAAGGGATGCCCCATTTTTCCAGGTGCGCTCCTAATCCAAGCGGCACGTAGAATCTTGAAACGAGCTTTTTAAGTTTGAGTGTGCTTTCATAATCCAGATGGTCATAATGATCATGGGAAATAATAACAGCATCAATTTCCGGCAGGTCATCAATACTATATTGATGCGAATACGGAAAAGCTTTGGGACCCATAAATGCAAATGGTGAAGCATGGTTGCTGAAAACAGGATCGATCAGCAGCTTCTTTCCGGCTATCTGCAATAAAACGGTCGAATGGCCAAACCATGTAACTGATACTTCATCTGCAGCTATCGAATTAATCTCGAGTTCTGGGGTTTCAATTGTATGAGAAGGTTCCCGGTTTTTACCGCCTCTGATAAATTTAGCAAAGGATTGCCAAAGGGAAGTGTTTTCTCCATACATCGGCGTTTCAACCAGGTTTTGGAATTGACCATCTTTAAAATGTGGCGAATTTTCTATTTTTTCCAACCTTGCACCACTTGCATTTGCCCCAAATTGAGGCGCTATTTTAGGAATGATCATAAAGGCAGCTATTAGGATTAATATGCTGATAAGAAAAGAGATGAGGAGCCATTTGAGATTTTTTTTCATTTGATTGATAAGATTATTGCAACAGATCCTTGATGGTTTTTTCCATTTCTTCCGGTTTGGTGGAAGGCCCAAAGCGTTTAACCGGATTACCTTTCCGGTCAACCATGAATTTGGTGAAATTCCATTTGATACGTCCACCCAGCGTGCCGGGCAATGTTTTCTTCAAAAATTTGAACAGGGGATGTGCCTCCTTTCCATTTACGTTTACCTTGTCGAACATTTGGAATGAAACACCATAGTTTAACAGGCAGGTCTCAATTTCTGATGTACCTCCGGGTTCCTGGTTGGCAAACTGGTTGCAAGGAAATCCCAGAATTACCAATCCTTTGTTATGGTATTTCTCATGCAATTTTTCCAGGCCTTCATATTGAGGTGTAAAACCGCATTTACTGGCTGTATTGACAATCAAAACCACCTTGTTTTTATATTGCGCCATACTGATTTCTTCGCCTTGAAGCGACATTGCATGGTATGTATAGAATTCTTTGTTCATGATAGTTATCTTTTATCTTAGAAACATTCAGATATCCTTATTGTTCAAGCAGTGTTTAATATTTCATCTGAATAACAAGTTCAATTGTTGGCTTATCGAGAGAGAATTTTGCTTTTTCATATTCGGGAGGCCCGGCCCGAAATGTATTGTTTGATACTCCAACTCCTTCTTTAGGTTTGGGGTAGGGGAGAATTCGCATATCCATTTTAAGATTGCCGTTCTCATCATGGACCACTTCAATGGCATAATCGGATCCGAAAGGGATATTCTCAAATACGATTTTCTCGGTCTCTTTCTCTGGAGATACTTTGATGATCTTATAAAACAGCTCAACTTCTAACCACGATTCTTCGCTATTAAATAACAGAATCACCAGATCTCCTTCTTCATCCATATCAATATTCTGAATGCTTACCTCAATATTTCCTGTATCAGTTATATCCTGGGAAAAAAGAGCATTTACTATGAAAATCATAGAAAAGAAAAGGAGTTTTAGAAATTTGTAATCCATCATCTTTCAATTTATTACTCAGTTATTGGTTGTTTATTGCCCGCCTGCAATGCCATTCGCATAAATTTCCTCACTTCTTCATTAAGATCATCTTTGTGTGTGAGTCGGATATAGTGCTGAAAGATTTTGCCACCCGGCACCTGCCCGATACGGTAAAAGCATAAGTTATCATGGTAAGATTTGTTAAAAGTAAGCGCGACATCTATAAAATCTTTGCCAACTCTTGCTATGTATCCGAACCTGATTTTAGCGGCAAACGCGATGCGAGATTTAGCTGGATGTAAAACAAAGCCTCCTAATTTTTGATATTCCTCCACAAAGTACCGGAAAAGTTCAATCACTTCATAGGATTTTCCCTCCAAGAAACTATCCACTGTTCTGTCGTTACAGGAGTGATATTGGTTTTCGTGCAGAAATTTCTGACCACATGCCTGGCATGTCCACATGTCTTCCATTTACTTTTTCTTTTTACTTGATTTCGCTTTGGGATTGTAATCAAGTGCCAGTTTTACCCATTCGTTCAAATCATCATCCATGTCGATGGCTTCCGGTTCTAAATATACCCAGCCTTTCATAGGTCTTCCTGTAAAATCCATGGGTCGGCAACCGGGCTTTGCAATCGATTCTTCATAAAATTCAGGATCAATTCGAGCCATCAAGTTGTTTTTAATGACACCCACGCACATTTTCTCGTTGACCATAAATGCCAGACCGCCCATCATTTGCTTTTCAGTGAAGCGGGATTTTTTCTCTTTCAATGCGACGCGAATGCGGTCTGCCAGGAATTCATCAAATGCCATAAGATATGAATTGGATTTGCTGACCAGTTTGGTCAGGCGTGTTGCGAAGATATAAATTTGACTAAAGTTGAATAAAAAAAATCCCGGAAGATGCTTCTGCCGGGATCAACTTTTTTTAATGAAGGTGCTTTATTCAACAGGGGCACTCATTTCCGGAATTAATACAGAAACTTCATCTTCTGAAGAGATTACACAATCACGGTATTCTTCAATTGCTTTCCACCAGCTACCTTCGCCATGAACTTCTTCAAAATCCTTTTTCATAGAATTGTCTTCGTCTATAAAAGCCCATTTGCTAAATGATACTTCGATAGCTGCATCGCGACCTTCTTTATTATCGAATTTATTCCAGTAAACAGCGAAATTGTGGTCATATTTTTTCTGTTTATATACTTCAGAAATTTTCTCTAATAAAGCTGCGAATCTATACCCTTCTCCCGGAGCTATATCATAAATTGTCCATATAACCTTATCTCCATACTTGAAGTCTTCAGGTACATAGGATTTCTTCTCATCCAATTTCCAATACTCGTTAGCTACGACTTTGAAATACTTTGTAACGTTACGCCAGTCTTCATCGTGGCTTTTACCGGAAGGGCGGGCATCATGATCTGTAAAAGTAGCAGGTCCCATTACCCATACGAGGGTTCCTACACGACTACCTGTATTATTGGCCCATACAGAGGCATGGTATTTTCCATCAGGGTGAAAGGTTTTGTTGTGGTCAGCCATGGCCTTTGCAGCGGCTTCCATATCAGCGCCGGGCAGTGCTTTTAAATATACCAGTTGCCACATTTTGTAATCAGTTTGACCTATGGTCATCATTATCGCTCCTGTTAGTAAAGCGACGAGCATAAAAGTTTTTTTCATGTGTTTGTATTTAGTAAAAATAATTATAAGTGGGCCGAAATTAATCAATAAATTCCATGTTAGTTATTAATTAACAAATAGTTAACAATATAACAGTATATCACTTGTCCTACGTTTTGTTGTCTGATAGCAATAATAAAAAAAGGGATAATGGCTTTTTTCGCCATTATCCCTTCCTCTAATGTTTTAAAAAATATTAATTGATAGTATATACAAATGGTAAACGTGCCTGCACGCCTTCCATGTTGCGAATGCTCTGGTATTGATCATAATACGATTTGAAATCGCCTAATTCATTCCCGATGATCCGAGTCTTCACATCACCCATGATCTCTTTTACCAATTGTTCGAAGAAATCTTTTTGCTTTGGGTATTCTGATATGCGGAATTCCTCTCCTAATTCAGCTTGCTCGATGGCATAGGCGATCGCATCCTCCAGTCCACCCATCTGGTCGACCAGTTTCTTTTCAAGCGCGTCAGTTCCGAGCCATACCCGGCCCCTGCCAACTTCGTTCACGTATGCCACATCCAGGTTTCTTGTAGTGGCCACAAGCTCGGTAAAATCTTCATAAATTTCTACAATCTGTTCGTTCAATTTAGCTTTCTGGAATTCACTCATTGGTTTCATCACATCAATAAAATCCGAATTTTCGTTGGTCATCACTTCATCAAAAGTAATTCCCAATTTGTCGTTGAACAATTTTTTGAAATTTGGAATGATGCCAAATACACCAATAGACCCTGTGATGGTGGTAGGTTGTGCGAAAATATAATCAGCACTGGTCGAAATCCAATAGCCACCTGACGCGGCCACGTTACCCATAGAAACTATAAAAGGTATATTGGCACCTGCAAGCTCTACTTCCCGACGAATTTCTTCAGATGCCTGGGCATCACCACCTGGTGAGTTTACCCGGAATACAATGGCCTTTACATTATCATCTTTTCTTACTTTTCGTATGGTAGCAGCCAGTGAAGCAGATCCTATTTCTCCCTGTCCGCCCTTGCCCTGCACAATACTTCCTTCGGCAAATATAACAGCCACTTTGTTTTTGGTCATCTTGCGCTCTTTCCTGTCTTTCGCTTTGGTATACTTTCCAAAGCTGATGCTTCTTACTTTATCGTCATCTTCACGACCAGTTTTTTCTTTGAGCATATCGATCAGTTCATCGCGATACATAATGCCATCAATAAAATTGTATTCAAGGGCATTATCGGCAGAAGTTAATTCCAATTTGTCGGCAATTTTATTCAGATCGCCAATGCTGATATTGCGGCTGTCGGAAATATCCATTAACATTTGTCCCCATGCTGAATTTAAAAGTGTTTCAAATTGCTCCCTGTTGGCTTCACTCATTTTTTCAAGCATGAGCGGCTCCACAGCGCTTTTAAATTTGTTATCAGGTCCGCGTAAGATCTGCATGTCAACATCAATTTTTTCCAGCAATCCCTTAAAGAACATCAACTGTGCATGTAAACCTTTAAAAAGGATCATACCTTCCGGATTCAGATAGATTTCGTCGGCCAGGCTGGCAAGGTAATAGCCTTTCTGATCATAATTATTAGCATAGCTGATAATAAACTTCCCACTTTCTTTGAAAGCCATCATTTTATCCCGAATTTCTTCCAATGCAGCCATCCCGGCTGGAACTGTTTCCATGTCAAGAAAAATACCATCAATATTTGGGTCTTTCGAAGCTTTTTCAAGATTCTCCAAAATATCATTCAATCCAACGGGTTTATTGCTTTCCATGGAGTTAAAATCAAAATTCTCAAAAGGGTTATCGGAACCACGATCGAGGATGGGTGTTTTCCAACTGATGTGCAATACACTGTTGGATTTTACTTCAACTTCTTTATCCTGCGACATGGATACAATGCCGGCTATCATGCCAATAAATATCAAGCCGATAACAAGCAAGGTGAGCAGTGTACCAAGAAATGAGGCAAACATAAATTTAAAGAATTCTTTCATGTCAATATATTTTAAGGTGCAATTTAATCCTTACAATATTAATAAAAATGCTGTTGGGATTCAACTATTTGTCTTTTTATTTAGCCGGGATAGTTTTTTCGTTTAATCTATTCTTTGAATAAAATGGAATATTTCATTCAATTGTTGATTACTTTGGATTAAAACCCGGTTTTATGAAGAACTTAAAGGCATGCATTTCTTAAATTTGTGTGATTGAAAAAAATGGCAAAAAAAAAACATACCGCATACCTTTTAACCGGTGGTAATATCGAGCCGCGATATGATCTGATCAGGCAAGCTGCGGTGATGATAGATATTTCGGCAGGTAGCTTATACAAGTGGTCATCTGTATATGAAAGCGAAGCCTGGGGGTTTGAAGCCGATCGGAAATTTCTTAACCAGATACTGTGCATCGAAACTTATTTAGCACCGGTTGAATTGTTAGAATGTGTATTAGAAATTGAAACAAAGCTTGGAAGAATACGGAATCGGAATGGGCAATTCGAGTCGAGGCGCATGGATATTGATATCCTGTATTTCGATAACGAAATAATTGACACGCCGCGCTTAGTAGTGCCTCACCCACGTTTGCACATGAGGCGGTTTACATTGATGCCACTGGCGGAAATAGCTCCGGATTTTGTGCATCCCGTGCTTAAAAAAACGAATATTGAACTGCTGGCTGCATTAGATGATCACCAGGAAGTGATGGTTAAAAGAAGAGATGAGGAAAGATGAAATATAATTTTATAGCTATTGAAGGTAACATTGGGGCGGGAAAAACATCGCTTGCAAGTCGTATTGCAGATGAATATAATGCAAAACTTATCCTTGAGCAGTTTGAAGAAAATTCTTTTCTGCCCAAATTTTACAAGGAGCCTGATAAGTATGCTTTTCCGCTTGAAATGTCCTTTCTTGCCTCTCGTTTCCAGCAGTTGAAAGATCAACTGGGTCCACAGGATCTTTTTAAAACTTTTACCATTTCTGATTATTACATTATCAAGTCACTCATTTTCGCGAAAAAGACATTGCAAATTGATGAATATAAATTATATACACGTTTTTTCAACATCATTCACCAGCAATTGCCCAAGCCTGATCTTTTTGTCTTTCTGCATGTAGAAACAACAAAACTTCAGCAAAATATCAAACAACGGGGCAGGCCTTATGAACAGGAGATTGAAAATGCTTATCTGGATAAAATTCAGGAAGGATACTTCGAGTTTATAAAGCAAAGTAATATGAGGGTACTGGTGTTGGATACCAATAAGATTGATTTTGTGAACAACGAAAATGATTATCAGAAAGTGGTAAGTGTGATTGATAAAACCTACCCGCTTGGCATACACCGGGTTACTTTTTAATACACTCTTTAATAACAATAAAAAAACCCGATCCATTTCCAGACCGGGTTTTTTGTATTAAATCAGTTTGCTTTTATTGTGCATTTACCAGAGCCTGGAAAGCAGGGTCGGTATAATATTTCAGGAATTCACGATCTAAAGTTGCTTTTGTAGCCATTTCTGGATTAGCTTTAATAGATTGTCCTAGATAATCGAGTGTCATCTCTTTGTTATCCTGACGAGCAGCTGTAATTGCTGTTAAATAATATACATCTGCATCTTTTGGTTCCACGCATTTGAATGTGTTTTCCGCAGCGCTGTAATCTTTATTTAGCAACTGTGCCAATCCAAGATTGAAGTCGCAATTCGCGGCACGAAGGTTCGTTACTGCTTCGCCGTAATTACCTTCATAAATGTTTACAATACCCATATTGTAATCCACATCACCACCTAAACCTTTCGACTGGTTCAGATAATCTTTTCCTTTAGCAAAGTCACCTTCCATCATATAATAAACACCCATGTTGTTTAAGGTTTCAAATGATTCAGGATTTCTTTCATATGATGCTTCTAACAATCCCAGTGCCTCATCCATATTGCCTTCCGCCAATTCAACAGCTGCCAGGTTTGTCATAGCCCTGTAGCATTTAGGATAAAGTTCCAGTACGTTTGTATAGATCACACGTTTCGTTTCTAAATCCTCAGTAAGAGTGGCTGCATACAATAACTCAGCTAATGTAAGTTCAGCCGGAGCTGTAACTGACATTTCAGCAATCTCTTCAGCAGGTCGCTTATATTCAAATGTAAATACACTTATTTCAGCACGCCTTAAAGTAGGAAGAATATCATTTTCCAATTCAGGATATATAAGGATCATATTTCTGATCTCTTCTTCTCTTTGATCCTGGCTGGCTGAATTGATCACATTGATGATAGCCGCTTTATCATTAATATCAGAAGCTTCAACAGCCTGCATGAAACCATTCCAGTCAGGGCCATTTGCAGTCATGATCATTTCGATGGCTTCAACTGCTTCAGGGTCTAATACTTCTTCATTTTCTTTAGCTGCTTTTTTAAGCTTTTTAGCCATATATTTTTCAGCAGTTCCAGCCCTGTGCTCTGACAATCCCTGGTTAAAAGTTTCTTCACCTTCGGGAGAAGCCCAGCCTTCAATGTTTATCTCTTTCAAATCCCATCCTTTTAGGAGGTTGTTGTGGTTTCCTGCGAGAGCAGCCATATTTTCTTCATCTTTATTCAGAGGAAGGTTCATGTTTAGGTTATGTTTATTTTTCGCAAAATAAATATGGCCCTGTTCCATGATTATAGTTTCCAATTCGTATCCATGAGGAGCTGCATTGGCAATTTCAGTATGTCTCATATATTTTGAAGTGTGAATAACACCGTCAGCCAGTTTCCTGTCAGGCTGCACCTGCATGGCTTTTTTACCTTCCAAGAGTGCATCAGCACAAGATTCATAAGACTCTCCGTCGTTTAAGTAAACAACAGGAGCTACAACGAGGTCAGAAACATTCATTGCTGCATCATAAGGAATTTGATCGGTATATGTGAAAGTACCACCTTCACCCCAGGTGATTAAAGTCCCGTCGCCCATCACATTTTCGCCTTTGAAATTCATCGTTTTCAAAGGAAATTCTTGTCCGTCAGAAGCTTTTAATACCGGATTGAAACACATTACTGCATTCTTGTCAAAATATTTTGGAGGGAATGTACCTGTAATGGTAACATCTACCATATCGCCTTTTTCTTCTAATGGATCAGGCGTAGTTTGTAAAGTAACAAGGCCAAAATTTTCAACCATCTTCTTTACTTTGTTGCCACCTAGTTTGAATTTGATACCCAGGTTGAAATGTGACCATACGTCATCATACACCTGCATTGCACCATGCTCAGCACCATCAACTAAATCATTGTTAACCCAAACGTAAGTATAGTCAACATATAGATCAACCAGATCACTTACCCTGAAATCTACATTAACCCCTCCCGGAACAGTTAAACTTGTTGTTCTTGAGTCGCCTGAATTAGCAAGTTCAATATCAGTATCCATATCATAGGTTGTCGATTTCCACTGTGAAGCACCTACACCTAAATGAATGCCTACATTTACAGTCCTGTCACGGTAACCAGCAAATAAATTACTCAGATTAATGCCTAAATTCAGGTTTTCCTCAAAATAGGTTGCTTCAGAACTCATATTTCTTCCCCACACGGCATTGAGGCCTGGTGTTGGTGAAGTTACATTCTCTTTAGCATCATTAATACTTCCATATCCACCTTTTAAATAAAGGCTGATGACAGAAGTGAATTGGCGACCAATGCCCAGTTGACCATTATAACCCATTTTATTAAAATCGGGTAAATACTGATTTTTGGCAAGGTCGGAATGTGACCAGCTTGGCCCAATTTCTGCCATGATCATCCAATAAGGAGAAAATGACGTGCTTTTTTCTTTCTTTTCTTTTTTATCTCCACCGTCATCCTGTCCGATCATAGTGATAGGAAACGCTAAGATCAAGCTGAAGATCATAACTTTAGTGAGCAAAAAGTAAACTTTTTTCATGGTTTTAATTTTTATTAACAAACTGATTTATTTACAAATTTATGAATTTATTTTAATTTTTCTATCAACTCCTTAACAAGTTGACGGATGCCCTTCATTAAAAGGCAAATATAATCATATTTAAATACCACTTTTAATAGATAATAAAGTTTTACGCCAGAATTTATTTAATGTTTCAAGAATTTATAAAGCGTTTAATTTCAGCAATATATCCCACAGCGCAATGCCGTTACTAACAGTTACATTAAAAGAGTGCTTGGTTCCGAACTGTGGAATTTCAACACAGTAATCTGAAAGATCAATAATTTTCTGCTCAATTCCGTGCACTTCATTACCCAAAATAATAGCATATGAGTTGTTCGGGTCAGGAGAAAACAGGTTGAGCATGATACTTTGGTCAGCCTGCTCTAGAGCGATTATCTTATAGTTTTTACTTTTTAGTTCAAGAATGGCTTCCCCTGTCGTTTTAAAATGTTTCCAATCAACGGAATCTGTTGCCCCCAAAGCTGTTTTATGTATATCACGATGGGGTGGTTGGGCTGTGATACCACATAAATAAATGGCTTCAATACGAAATGCATCTGCGGTTCTGAAAATAGACCCGATATTATTGAGGCTTCTGATATTGTCGAGAACAATGATGATGGGATTCTTTTCCGCTTTTTTAAAGCCGTCAACGTCCAACCTGTTCAATTCCGCATTCTTTAATTTTCTCATGTTCTTAGATGATGCATGCAAAGGTAAAAAGACCTGAAATATAACACTTCATTTGTTACCTTTGTTCGAAAAATTTGCCTGTGGCCGAACAGAAGAAATACGCTGAAACACCATTGATGAAGCAATACAACAACATCAAGGCTAAATATCCTGATGCTTTGTTGTTATTCAGGGTGGGCGATTTCTACGAGACTTTTGGAGAAGATGCCATCAAAGCGGCCGGCATACTGGGCATTGTGCTCACCAAACGACGAAATGGGGCAGCTTCTTTTGTAGAGTTGGCAGGGTTTCCGCATCATTCGCTCGATACCTACCTGCCAAAACTGGTGCGAGCAGGAAACAGGGTGGCTATTTGTGATCAATTAGAAGACCCCAAACTGACTAAAAAAATTGTCAAAAGAGGCGTTACAGAATTGGTAACCCCCGGCGTTTCTTTAAATGACAATGTGCTGGAGCAAAAGGAAAATAATTTCCTGGCGGCAGTGCACCTCAGTTCGGGGATTTCAGGTATTTCCCTGCTGGATATTTCAACCGGTGAATTTTATATTGCCGAAGGAAATACGGATTATATCGATAAGATACTTCAAAGTTTCCTTCCAAGTGAAGTGGTGATCCAACGCCAGCTCCGCGCGAAGTTCATTGAAAATTTCGGCGATAAGTTTTACCTCGCCGTATTTGATGACTGGGTATTTTCATCTGATTTTGCCTACGAAATGCTGTTGAAGCATTTTAAAACTACTTCCCTGAAAGGTTTTGGTGTGGAAGATATGTCGAGAGGTGTGATTGCTGCCGGGGCCGCACTGCATTATTTGAATGAAACCCACCACGACAAACTCGATCATATTTCACGATTGAGCCGGATTGATGAAGGCAAATATGTGTGGCTGGATAAATTTACCACCCGCAACCTGGAAATTTTACAACCGCTGAGCCACGAAGGGAAAACTTTGCTGGATGTGATTGACCGGACCGATACGCCCATAGGTGCGCGGCTTATGCGGAAATGGGTGACCCTGCCGCTGGTGGAGAAACACGAAATCGATAAGCGCTTAAAGATTGTTGAACACCTGATAACGCATACAGATTTAGCCCATAAGCTGCATGAGGAATTCAGAAAAATCGGGGATTTGGAACGCCTGATCTCGAAAGTGGTAACCTTACGCGTAAATCCCCGTGAATTATTGCAATTGTTCAGGGCGCTGGAAGCTGTTGCCGCCATTAAAGCTGTATGTTCCGATGAAAAGCCTGAAGCATTTCAGCAGTTTTCCGACCAGTTGAACCCCTGCAATGTGCTGGCAAAGAGGCTTGTTGAGGAACTCAAAGATGATCCGCCGGCATTGATACATAAAGGCAATGTGATCCGTGATGGCGTTTCTGACGAATTGGATGAATTGCGAAAAATTGCTTTTTCCGGTAAGGATTATTTGAAAGGCATCCAACAGAGGGAATCGGAAAGAACCGGCATTTCATCCTTAAAAATAGGGTACAACAATGTGTTCGGCTATTATCTGGAAGTGACCAATACCCACAAGGACAAAGTGCCTGAAGAGTGGCACCGCAAGCAGACACTGACGACTTCGGAACGTTATATCACAGAAGAGTTGAAAGAATACGAGCAGAAAATACTGGGTGCCGAAGAAAAGATCAATGTCCTCGAACAAAAATTGTTTGATGAGCTGGTGAAATTTGCTGCCGGGTTTATTCAGCCCATTCAACTGAATGCTTCCATTATTGCATCCCTCGACTGCTTGTCGTCGTTTGCCAAAGTGTCGGCTGAAAATAACTATTGCAAGCCCAATATAACGGATGATTATCTCATTGATATAAAAGAAGGGCGACACCCGGTAATTGAACAAAACCTGCCCGCGGGCGAAAAATACATCCCCAATAATGTGTATCTCGATAATACCAAACAACAACTGATCATCCTCACGGGACCAAATATGTCGGGAAAATCAGCTTTGCTGCGTCAAACCGCATTGATCGTTCTGCTGGCACAAATGGGTTGTTTTATACCGGCTGAATCGGCCAACATTGGCTATGTCGATAAGGTGTTTACCAGGGTTGGCGCTTCCGATAATATTTCTTCAGGCGAATCTACATTTATGGTGGAAATGAACGAAACCGCAAGTATTCTGAACAATATTTCCAACCGCAGCCTGATCCTGCTGGATGAAATCGGCAGGGGTACCAGCACCTATGATGGCATTTCCATCGCCTGGTCGATTGCCGAATTTTTACACAACCACCCGGCATTCAGGGCCAAGGTGTTGTTTGCCACGCATTACCATGAGCTGAATGAAATGGCCGCTTCCATGTCGCGCATCAAAAATTACCATATTTCCATTAAGGAGATCGGCGACAAAGTGATATTTCTCAGGAAACTGAAAAAGGGTGGGAGCGAACACAGTTTTGGTATCCATGTGGCCGAAATGGCCGGCATGCCGCAAAAAGTGCTTGAAAGAGCCAGGCTGATGCTGAAGATTCTTGAAAAAAGCCATTCAAGCGATGAGTTGAATAAAGCGGTCAAGGAAAAATCGAAAGAGAGCGATTTCCAATTGAGTTTTATCCAGTTGGATGATCCTTTGCTGCACCAGATCAAGGACGATATCCTCAACACCAACATCGACACCTTAACACCGGTGGAGGCATTAATGAAACTAAATGAAATTAAAAATTTATTAAGCAAAAAAAATTAAATCCCTGAATTATGCAAACCATACTTGGGTCGAACGGAACCATAGGCACTTATATCGCTAAAGAACTGCCAAAATACACAGATAAAGTCAGGCTCGTCAGCCGGAATCCTCAAAAAGTAAATGCAGATGACGAACTTGTTTCGCTGGACCTACTTGAAGCGGAAAAAGTAAGCCAGGCTGTCAAAGGATCAGAAGTTGTGTATCTCACCGTGGGGATAGTTTACAAACTAAAGGAATGGAACCGGCAATGGGAAATTATCATGCGCAATGCCATATATGCCTGTAAAAAACACGATGCCAAACTGGTCTTTTTTGACAATGTATATCCTTACGGAAAGGTGGATGGATGGATGACCGAAGAAACACCCATCAATCCTTGTAGTGAAAAAGGAAAGATCAGGGCGCGGTTGGATGAAATGATCATGTATGATGTAGAGCGTGGAAATTTGCAGGCTATCATTGCACGTGCCGCCGACTTTTATGGCCCCGATACCCCCTTGAGCTTTGCCAATGTAATGGTAATTGAAAATTACCTGAAAGGCAAAAAGGCGCAATGGATGATTGATGAGAACAAGAAACACTCGTTTACTTACACACCCGATGCAGCTAAAGCAACTGCTTTGCTCGGAAATACCGGATCGGCTTACAACCAGGTGTGGCACCTGCCCATTGATAAAAACGCGCTGACAGGTAAGGAATTCATGGAACTGGCGGCCCAAACTATAGGTGTGTCACCCAAATACACAGTACTTAAAAAATGGATGATACAAATGGCGGGCATGTTCAACCACAACATCAAAGAAACCATTGAAATGCTCTACCAGGTCGACTCCGATTATCTGTTTGACAGTTCAAAATTTGACAAGGCTTTTGATTTTAAAACCACAACTTACCAGGAGGGGATTGAGGAGACGGTGAGGTCGTATGAGTAAGAAATTTTTGGTAATAAGATTTGATAGTCACGCGCAGGATGCGCGCCAGCAGAGGGATTTTAATACACTTATGGATTATTAACCATTTTAACACAAAGAAACAAATGAGAGTTTTCGTCTTTTCATTATTCATCTTCTTTTCAGGTAGTTTGGTAGGACAGGTAACAGATACTGATATTGTAAATTCAATCTTAGGAAAGAAATTTTTTGAAGTAAATACTAAATTAGATTCATTAGGGGTATGGTATCATATTCATTTGCAGGAGAAATTCAAGGAAAACGTAAGAGTTTATTCAATATCAGATGGTGATGGTACTGTCAAAGTATTCACATTGAGCGTTGAGAATGGCACTATTAATGAGGTCAAGATTAATTACAGTCATGATAGTAAGGAACAGATAGAAGACGCAATGAAAATAACAACTCAAACAAGTTTTAACGTTGGACATTATTCAACTGATATGGTATTTAAGTATAAAAAGTAAACTGTAAATTATTTATTAATCTAATATTAAAAAAATGAAAACTTTAATTACGTTGCTTTTATTTTTCTTATATGTTTCACTATATAGCCAGGATACTATTATGTTAAAAAACGGAAATATGTATACTGGCAGAGTTAGTTCGATCAGCGATGATTATGTAAAGATAATTAGTGGAACTACTCTAACGCAAGCTTCGTCTGATGAAATCAGATATGTGGTATTTGAAAACTCCGGGGAAGATGCAATTTTCGTCAATAGGATTGATATACAGGGCATGGATAATGAGTTCATTCAGATAATAGGATATTCGAAAGGAATGTTTAGTAATGATGTTACAATTAATATTGATTACGGTCAAGAATCGTCATATTGGGGAAAAAGAAAACAATTAATTACAGATAAATTTGGTAGACCAATAGAATTTTATTCTATGATTCACGCCTTAAACTATCTAACAGAAAGGGGATGGGAGTTTGTAGATAATTATCCCATGTCATCTGCACAGGGTAGTGCATACCACTATCTATTGAGAAGAAAAAAGCAAATTAAGGATTAATTTCAATTTTATGATTCTCCCCAACTCGTCATCGTTTGAGCGCAGCGGAAACGAGAATGTAGCTATTTTTTTCGTTTCCAACGCATTTTAACACAAGAAACCAGGATTTTAAATCCAGAGCCTATTACTTCCAGATTGCAAATCTGTAAGAGCGGCTTAAACCAAAAAAGGCGCTTTTCAGCGCCTTTTAAGTACTCGAGGCGGGTTCCGATAGCTATCGGAATGAACCCGCAGATTAATTTCTATTCAATATAAAATCGCTTAATCAATTTGGCTGTCATTTCTGGATATTTTTTCAGGTTCTGAATATATTTCCTGCTTTTCATTGCTTTTATATGTTTCTCAATACTTCGAGCCTGATTGAAGTTTAAATTTTCAATTAGTAAATAAACTTCCCAATCATCAGCTTTAGATGTAAAGCTATTATGAAATGTTTTATTTAAGTGTTGTTTTAAACGTGTATTAAAATTATCGCAGCTACCAGTGTAATATCTATCAATTGATTTGGAGTAAAGGATGTAAGCAGTTGCCATATGTAAAGATAAAAAAAGCCAGTCAAAAACTGGCTTTTAAGTATTCGAGGCGTGAATTTCCTTCGGAGAGTCCCGCACGTCATTGTCAAAGAAAAAGCCAATCCACTGCGTGTCCTGGTTTTTGCTTCTCCATCTTTGATTTTGAGCAAGCTCAATCAAAACTGTTGAAACAAAAAAGCCAAGTCTATCGACCTGGCTTTTTCTCATCTGTACTCGAGGCGGGACTTGAACCCGCACGACCGCAATGGTCATTGGATTTTAAGTCCAACGTGTCTACCAATTCCACCACTCGAGCGTTTTTTTTGCCACCTCCCGATAATTATCGGGACGAGCAAGATGTCAAAGAAAAATCCCTTTCGTCATCCCGGTTTCTATCGGGACGGGATCGGGATT
>SWBW01004746.1_pt1 | contig 20132 bp, 13 predicted proteins | sample 4693041 | NCBI WGS metagenome assembly SWBW01 (sample SAMN10267271, study PRJNA491770) | bioreactor metagenome | isolation source: DHS bioreactor inoculated with marine methane seep sediment | place: Japan: Omine Ridge, Nankai Trough | collected 2006-05-06 | reverse complement strand
AGAATTTGCCTGAGGTGGTCATCTTATATACCGGCAATCCTGCCGATGCGCTAATGGACAGTATTATTAAGTATAAAAAACGAAACCGGTTCCAATCTTTTAAAGCGTTTAAATACGATTCATACACTAAAATTCAGTTGGATGCTAACAATGTATCTGAACGTTTTTTAAATAGAAAATTTATGGAGCCCTTTAATTTTATGCTGGATTACGTCGATACATCAACTATTAGCGGAAAGTCATACCTGCCTGTGATGATTACAGAAACCATGTCGGAAGTTTATGAAAGAAAATCGCCTGCATCTAAAAAAGAGATCATTACCGCTTCCCAGATATCAGGACTGGATAATGCGAATATGGCGCAATTCCTTGGTAAGATGTCGCAGCAGGTGGATATTTATGAGAATTACACCGAATTGTTTGAGAAAAATTTCGTGAGCCCCATTGCCGATTTCGGACGCGATTATTACAAATATTACCTGATTGACAGTGCTTTTATAGGAGACAAGTGGTGTTATCATGTTATGTATAAGCCAAAAAGGAAACAGGAATTAACCTATTCCGGAGGTATGTGGGTAAATGACACATCATATGCGGTTGTTCATATCAGCATGCGCATAGCTGATGATGCAAACATCAATTTTATCAATGACTTAGGTGTAGAGCAGGAGTTTTTAAAGGTAGTTGATAGCCTGTGGTTGAAAACAAAAGAAAAGTTATTTATTGATTTTAATGCCATCGAAAATACACATCGGGTTTTAGGTGCTTATGGATATAAAACAAATATCTACAGCAATTTCGACTTCAATTTACCCGAAGAAAATAAAATTTTCAGGATGCCTGTGGATGTAAAAGTATTGCCAAATTCTACTCAGAAGGGCGACATTTTCTGGGATAGTGTCAGGCCTGAAACCTTGTCAAAAACGGAAAATGGCATCTACAAAATGATCGATTCTGTAAAAAATGTACCACTTTTTAAGAAATACCGTGATGTTTCGTACGCCTTGGTAACCGGTTATGTGCCGTGGGGAAAATTTGAAATAGGCCCTTTTTTTAAATTATTTAGTTACAATACTTTGGAAGGTGCACGTTTCAGGCTGGGTGGCCGTACTTCAACAAAATTCAGTAAAAAGCTCAACCTGGATGCATACGTGGCATACGGTACAAAAGATGAATTATTTAAATATGGAGCCAAGATTATTTATCTGCCCAATAAAAGTCCGCGTAGGTCATTAGCAGTATCTTACAAATATGATCTTGAACAGCTTGGACTAAGCCCGACGGCAAGGGCTACAGATAATATTTTAAGTTCGTTTTTCAGCCGTGGACCCATTGATAAACTTACTTATGTTAGGGAGTATAAGATGGCCTATGAATATGAGTGGTTTAGCGGTCTGATAAACACGATAAGCCTGAATAGGCGCGAACTCTTTCCCCTCGGCGATGATAAATTTATTATTTTTCCCGAATCGCGAAACGATACAGTATTTGAAAGTTCTATCACTACAAATGAAATCGGATTCGATACACGGATTTCGTTCAAAGAAACCTATATCGACGGAAAATTTAACCGGGCTATTATCAGGAGTGCTTATCCGATTATTACCATCGGCTACCGCTATGGAATTCCCTTAATTCAGAATAAAGATTACACCTATCATAAACTAAATATTGAAATTGAGCAATGGTTTAACGTAAGTACCATAGGTTGGTCGAGATTTATAATTGATGCGGGCAAAATATGGGGCACCTTACCATATCCCTTGCTTAAAATCCACGATGGTAATGAAACCTGGTTATTCGATCAGGGATCTTCAAATATGATGGATTATTATGAGTTTGTGAGCGACCAATACATAAATTTCTTTTACACACATCACTTCGACGGGTTTTTCTTTAATAAGATACCCGGTATGAGGAAACTCAAATGGCGTGAAGTGGTTTATTTCAGGGGGCTTTATGGTACCCTGTCAGATAAAAACCTATCTTTTTCAGAATATCCGGGCAACCTGCGGTCATTAGGGAAGGAACCATACATGGAAACCGGTGCCGGCATTGAGAACATATTTAAGGTGTTACGTATTTACGCCATTTGGCGTTTAACACATCTTAACGATCCCGGTAATCAGGATGTCGCAAAATTTGGGATATTTGCAACTATATACTTTTCATTTTAAACAGTAGTTTAATTGCTACCTTTGAATACATTATGAAGCTACATACAGTCGACCTTATTAAAAAATACCGGCAGCGTACTGTTGCCAAGACGGTTACAGTTGAAGTGAACCAGGGAGAGATTATCGGGCTGCTAGGCCCGAATGGTGCCGGTAAAACCACTACCTTTTACATGATTGTCGGGTTGATAAAACCTTTTTCCGGAAAAGTTTTCCTGGATGATAAAGAAATTACCGATATGCCCATGTATAAACGTGCCCAGCTTGGCATTGGGTATTTGGCGCAGGAGGCTTCTGTTTTCAGACACCTCAGTATAGAAGATAACCTGCGTGCCGTGATGCAGTTTACCAAATTAAGCAAGGCAGAGCAAAATGAAAGAACGGAATCCTTACTCGAAGAGTTTGGATTGCAACACATCAGGAAAAGCAAAGGGATACAACTTTCCGGGGGCGAGAGGAGGAGAACGGAAATTGCCAGGGCACTGGCTGTAAATCCAAATTTTATACTACTAGATGAACCTTTTGCCGGTGTTGACCCAATTGCCGTAGAAGACATCCAGTCGATCGTTTCAAAGCTTAAAACAAAAAACATCGGTATCCTAATTACCGACCACAATGTGCATGAAACCCTAAGTATTGTTGACCGGGCCTATTTAATGTTCGAAGGCTCTATACTTAAAGCTGGTTCTGCCGAGGAGCTTGCGGATGATAAGCACGTAAGAAAAGTCTATCTTGGACAAAACTTTGAGCTAAGGAAAAAGGACTTCACAAAAGTTGAAGAGAAAAACACTGAATTTTAACTTTCCTTCCTCATTCTATTTTTATCTCACTTTTTGCTCTTTAAAAGGAAGAATCCTAAAGAAATAAGCAAATAGAGCAGGATAATCAAAGGAATAGCTGCCAGTTTCAGCAGGAAAATCAGAAAAACAGATAAAATAATAAAAATATACCTGGTTTGGTTTTCAGCCCAGCTTACTGAAGTAAACTTCAGGGCAAACATGGGCAATTTCGACACCATCAATAATGAACTCACAACGGCTATACCTGCCAGAAAATACGGATTGGTAACAATATCATAATAAAGCCCTATGTTATCAGCCAAACACACCATGATTATGATCGGAAAAGAAGCTATCAGGATGGCTACTGCTGGTGTGGGCATACCAATAAAATAAGTTTGCTGCTCATCATCAACATTAAATTTAGCCAACCGCAAAGCGGAAAATAAAGGCACTATAAGCGCGATAAAAGGTAAATAGGCCCATGTAGAAATACCTGTTATGGTAATGGAGTATTCAATGGTATGGAACAGGATAAAAGCTGGAGCCACCCCAAATGAAACCATATCTGCCAGCGAATCTAGTTGAACCCCAATCTCAGACTTAGCATTTAGAAGCCGGGCTGTAAATCCATCAAAAAAATCAAAAATCGCAGCTATAAAGATCATCAATCCGGCAAACTGCAATTCGTCGATCATCCCAAAGTAAATGGAAAGCAAACCAGCAAACAAATTTAGCAGTGTAATAAAATTAGGAATATGTTTCTTGACCTTCATATATGCTTTTTATTCAAAATTAATGATTTCATTTGATTGTTATATAACAATCTCTAAAATTCAATCATTTTTTTAAATTTGTGATAATTATCATAAAATTATATGGCAACAACCGTTGTATTAGGGGCAGGTGTATCGGGTCATACAGCCTCCGCTTTATTGAAGAAAAAACTGGGTAAAAAACATGACGTAATTGTAGTTACGCCCAACGCGTATTATCATTGGATACCATCAAACATCTGGATAGGGGTAGGACGGATGACAATTGATCAGGTGCGATTTAAACTTGACAAACGCTATCAGAAAGCAGGTATCATTTATAAACAAGCAAAAGCTGTCAGTATTCACCCCGAAGGAGATTCGGAGATTGAAAAAGGGTTTGTGAGTATCGAATATACGGGTCAGGATAGGGTAGGCGAAAAAGAAAAGGTTGCTTACGATTTTCTGATCAACGCCACCGGTCCCAATTTAAATTTTGCGGCGACCAAAGGTCTGGGACCAGGAAAAAATACCGTTTCAGTTTGTTCTTACGACCATGCAGCTCATGCTTGGGAGGAGTTACAAGCTTGTTTCTCGAAAATGGAAAAAGGTGAAAAGCAAAAATTCCTTATAGGAGTCGGGCATCCCGGAGCCACATGCCAGGGTGCTGCATTTGAGTATATACTGAATGTCGCCTCTGAAATCCAAAAAAGGAAATTGTCGCATCTGGCCGAATTAAAATGGATCACCAATGAATATGAATTGGGTGATTTTGGAATGGGGGGTGCTTTTATTAAAAGAGGTGGCTACATCACTTCCACACGCATTTTTGCCGAGTCATTTTTAAAGCAAAGAAACATCACATGGCTGAAAAGAGCCGGTGTAAAAGAAGTGGAGCCAGGAAAACTCCATTATGAACTTTTAGATGGTACAACTGGTGAAGAAACCTTTGATTTTGCAATGCTGATCCCGGCTTTTAATGGTGTTGGTTTCACATCATATGACAAGGCAGGAAATGATATTACAAGCGAACTTTTTGCACCAAACGGCTTCATGAAAGTAGATGCTGATTATACGAAAAAACCTTTCGAAGAATGGTCAGCAAATGATTGGCCATCTACTTATCAGAATCCTATTTATGCGAATATATTTGCTGCCGGTATTGCTTTTGCACCGCCGCATTCGATATCAAAACCCATGACGAGTCCTAGCGGTACGGCTATTTTCCCAGCGCCCCCACGTACCGGTATGCCATCGGGTGTAACTGGAAAGATTGTAGCCGAAAATATTATCGAGTGGATAAAAAGCGGCAAGCCTTTAATGAAACACAAAGCATCCATGGCCAAAATGGGAGCGGCATGTATTATTTCGGCAGGTTATGGCATGATAAATGGCGCTGCGGCAACTATGACGGTGAGTCCGATCGTGCAGGATTGGGATAAGTATCCGGAATATGGAAGAGATTTGAATTATACCATGGGCGAAGCCGGTTTAGCTGGGCATTGGCTAAAATGGTTCATGCATTATATGTTCCTGCACAAGGCCAAAGGATACCCCTTTTGGTGGTTATTACCCGAATAGGAAATGCTGGAATGCTAGAATATTCGGATTCATCCAGCATTTTCGCGTTTCATTAATATCACGAGAAAACATTAAAAAAGATGAAAAATATATCCAAAAAAAATGAACCCTATTCTGAAGAATCGTATCCACCAATGCCCACAAAATCAACACTATTCTGGAGAAGGTGCATGATCTGGCAAGCATGGCGATGGCTGGTGCTGAACATTAAAATTTTAAGAATTGTTGCGGGAGGCCATTCATAGTAGGATTGACATTTCGTATTGCGGGCAGACAGATTATTTATTGTCAAATAGACAAGAAGTGTTGTATTTTTGCCCTCTCCAAAAATGAATTCATTACATCCTGAAAATATAAAGATTGAAAATTTCGATTATCCCTTACCGGATGACCGCATAGCGAAATTCCCGCTTGAGAACAGGGACGATTCAAAATTATTATTCCTTAATAGCGAATGGCCTGCAGAAAGAAAATTTAAGGAGATTCCGGATTTGCTGCCATCGAACAGCTTGCTTGTTTTTAATGAAACAAAGGTAATCCAGGCGCGACTGATCTTTCAGAAAAAAACGGGAGCCACCATCGAAATATTTTGCCTGGAGCCTGTTTCTCCCACCAACGATTTTCAACTGGCGTTTCTGCAAACAAAATCCGTAATCTGGAAATGTTTTGTTGGAAATGCTAAGCGTTGGAAAGAAGAAATCCTTGAAATCCCGATTGATTGTAATGGAGAAGAGGTTGTATTAAAAGCAGGAAAAAAGCAAAACTTAGGAGAAGCATTTCTGATTGAATTTAGCTGGGAGCCAAATGATCTGAACTTTTCTCAAATCATCGAATCATCCGGCATTGTGCCCATACCTCCTTATTTAAATCGCGATTCTGTAGCTTCAGATAAAGAACGCTACCAGACGATTTATGCCAAAAACAACGGTTCGGTAGCAGCCCCGACTGCAGGCTTGCATTTTACAGATAGGGTATTACAGGAACTGGAAAATAAAGGTGTTGAAACAGTAAAAGTAACCCTGCACGTGGGAGCAGGAACATTTAAACCTGTATCATCTGAAACGATTGCAGATCATCAAATGCATACGGAGCAAATAGTTGTTTCAATAGATAGCCTTCGACATTTAAAAGACAAATTAAATGACCATGTAATTGCAGTGGGAACCACCAGTTTAAGAACCCTTGAAAGCCTTTACTGGATGGCTCTGAAGATTAAAAATGGGGGAGATCATCTTGATTTGAAGCAATGGGATCCCTACCAAATGGCGGATGAAAAATTAAGTAGTCAGGAAGCGATTCAGATACTTATCAATTACTTACATAATCAGGACTTAAAATATTTAAAAGGACAGACCCAGTTGATGATCGCTCCCGGTTACCGTTTTAAAATAATCAGTGGCCTGATAACCAATTTCCATCAACCAAAGAGTACGCTCCTATTGCTCGTTTCAGCGCTGATTGGAGATAAGTGGAAAACAGCCTATAATTTTGCACTTCAAAACGATTTTCGCTTTTTGAGTTATGGAGATAGTTGTTTATTTTTGACATAATCAATTCACCAAAGAACAAATACCATGAAAAAACTACGGTTTATCGCCTTCTTCCTTACCAGTCTTATAATTTTCTCATGCAGCACGGTGCCACTAACAAACCGCAAGCAACTGGCCATGATACCCCAGGGCGAATTGCTCGCGATGAGTTTTGCCCAATACAATGAATTTCTGGATGCAACAAATGTGAGCTCAAACCAGGACCAAACCGCTATGGTAAAAAATGTGGGAAAAGATATTCAAATGGCCGTTACACAGTATTTAAATGAAAACAACTACGGGCATTTGCTGGATGGATTCAATTGGGAATTCAACTTGGTGGAAGACGACCAGGTAAATGCCTGGTGCATGCCCGGCGGAAAAGTAGTTGTGTACACGGGTATTTTACCCATTACCCAGGATGAAGACGGTCTGGCCGTGGTTATGGGCCACGAAATAGCACATGCCATTGCTGATCATGGTAATGAACGAATGAGCCAGGGCATGTTACAACAATATGGTGGTGTGGCACTGTCCGTTGCATTGCAGAGCAAACCAGAAGAAACCCAGGCATTATGGATGATGGCATACGGCGTGGGCACATATTATGGTGCCATGTTGCCCTACAGCAGGCTACATGAAAGTGAAGCTGATCATCTGGGATTGATTTTTATGTCGATAGCAGGATACAATCCACAGGCATCCATACCATTCTGGCAACGAATGGCTGATGCAAGTGGCGGTCAGTCGCCACCGGAATTTATGAGCACCCACCCTTCGCACGAAACCCGCATCAGTAATTTGCAAAAATGGATGCCTGAAGCCTTAAAATATTATAATGGGGATAGAGGGCCAGGGCCCGGAAAACCTGGTGGAGGAAGTGGAAAAGGTACGTCGAGCGATCCAAAAAAGGTATCTATAGGTGGTTAATATTGTCTTTAAGTGCCATGAGCTAATAATTTTTTATGAACAAAGATCAACTGACAGGCCTCATTCTTTCAGGAGGAAAAAGTAGTAGGATGGGTGAGGAGAAAGGCCTGGTTGATTTCAATGGCAAACCATTAATTTCTTATGCAATTAACGTGCTTTCACCATTGGTTGATTTAATAATCATTGGTGCAAACAATGAACTTGACATTTACAAAGAATTCGGTCATACAATTGTTGAAGATGAAATAAAAGAAATTGGCCCGATTGGCGGACTTTTATCCACAATAAAATATTCGGAAACGGAACAAAATTTCGTTCTTTCATGCGACATGCCTTTTTTAAATACAGAAATCATGAAGTATCTTCTTCAAAATATGCATGATTTTGACATTGTGGTGGCGATGCATGGGGATAATAAAATTGAACCTTTATGTGGGATATATTCCAAAAAAATCATTCCTGAAATTGAAGCGGCTATTGAAAAAGGCCGTTATAAACTTCTCGATCTTTTTAATAAGGTTCACTTCAAAGCGATTAAAATAGACTCTTCCCTGCCCTTTTATTCTAATCAGCTTTTTTACAACATAAACAGGCCTGAAGATATAAAGCCATAAACAGTTTTAGTGGAGACAATTCAACAAATAAAAATGGATAACCGATGGATGAAGGCTGCTGTGGTAGGTGGATTGTGGGCGTCCATTGAAATTATTATCGGCAGTTTTCTGCATAATACCCGCTTACCTTTCGCTGGTTCTATGCTGGCATTTGCCGGTACAGTGCTGCTCATTGGTTTTTACCAGATTTGGCCACAAAAGGGACTTATCATCAGGGCGGGGCTTATTACGGCTGTTATGAAATCAGTATCACCAAGTGCCATTATCCTTGGCCCGATGACTGGAATTATGCTTGAAGCTGTTGTGATAGAGTTGGTCATTTTACTTCTGGGTAATAATGTGCTCAGTTTAATCCTGGCAGGAATTCTAAGCGTTTCAAGTGCTTTGTTTCACAAAGTGGTCAGCTTGTTAATTTTATATGGATTTGATCTGATACAAATCTATGTCAACATCATCAACTTTGCGTTAAAACAGTTTGGATTGAAAGAGGCCGGTGGGTGGCAGATATTGATCGCTTTACTTTCAGTTTATACTTTATTTGGTATTATGGCGGCTTTGGCAGGCAGATATATCGGAAGAAAAGCAGTTCGGATGCGAAATGAACCGGGTAATTACGAATTGGCACCGGAAAAGATCAGACCAAAAGAGTTTTTTGAGATTAAAGAAGATCAGCAGACTTCGATTACATTGCTCATCATACATATTATAGCTATTCCAATGGGCTTGTATTTATTAAACTTTTGGGGAGTAACCATCGGCCTGTCATTTGTTAGTTTGTACATGCTGGTTTTCGGCTACAGGTATAGATTTGCACTCCGAAGACTCAGAAAACCCATATTCTGGTCGCAGCTCATCATCATTGTGTTGCTGTCAGCCTTATTCTGGGATATTAACGATCCTGATGGCAATTGGATTAGTACAGAGGGTATAATGGTGGGCATTGAAATGATGATCAGAGCGCTTTTTATCGTGGTGGCTTTTTCGGCTTTAAGTGTTGAATTAAGAAACCAGCAAGTGAAAGATTTTCTTTATGGTATCGGTTTCGGAAAATTTTACCAGGCAGTGGGTATGTCCTTCAGTGCCTTGCCTATCATGATAAGCTCACTGCCCAGCTCGAAAGAAATCATCAAAAAACCTTTCAAATCATTTGTAATGCCTTTGGTAATGGCTGATAGTTGGTTGTTATTGTTTGAAAAAAAACAATAAAATCCTATCCCGGTGCTCATAGTAAAGAGGCAGTTTTACCCTGAAGCCTTATCTATCTTCTTGACATTTTGCTGTTTTTGTCGTATATTTCACTACTCGATTAAGCTTGTTATACTAACTAAAACATAAAACCATGAAAAAAAGAATCTGCTTTATTTCTGCTTTTTTATTTCTGCTGATCAATGTTGCATTTAATCAAACTGTAATTCCGGCTGGTGAAGTTTTCGGCAACTGGTTGAAGTCGGCATCTCCTTACCTTATTGAAGGAGAAATAAATGTGCCGTTAAATCAAACACTGGAAATTGAAGCCGGTGTAACCGTCAAATTTAATGGGCATTTTAAATTCAATATTTATGGTTGTTTACTTGCCAATGGTACGCTTGCAGACAGTATCCGGTTTTCAACGGACGACCATGAAACAGGATGGCATGGAATACGTTTTATAGATACAGAATCGAATACCCAGCCTGCATCCAGCCTATCATATTGCATTATTGAATATGGAAAATCCTTTGGCACTTGCCCGGATAACAGCGGTGGTGGAATTTATATTGGCCATTCGAACCCCATCATCAGGTTCAACACCATAAGAAACAATACGGCGTTTAGTGGCATTTCTGATTGGGGGGGCGGTGGTATTTATTCTGAGTATTCAAATCCTGAAATTCGTGATAATTTGATAACTCAAAATTATTCCGGACATGATGGTGGCGGTATTTATTGTGGGTATGGTAGTCCCATTATTTCAGATAACAGAATAATTGACAATGAAGCTGCGTCTCGCGGAGCTGGAATAGCTTGTTTCAATTTTTCTGCACCCGATATTTTGCGTAATGCAATTTCTGATAATTCAGCTAATCAAATTGGAGGGGGGATTTATCTTTCGGGTAACAGTTCCCTGGTTCAAAGTAATATAATCCAAAATAATTATGCAAGTGATGGTGGTGGTATTGCCTGCTTTTTAAGCAATCCCAACATATATAATAATCTGATTAGGGAAAACGAAGCTGTAAAGGGTGCCGGTATTTGGAACCAAGGATCCAGTCCTTATATTTTCAACAATACCATCATTAACAATATGGCAATAGACTATGGTGGTGGAATGTATAATATTGCCGGAATGGCTGGAGTTGTTGTTTATAGTAACCCTCTTACTGCGAATAACATCATTTATCTAAATGATGCAGAAGAAGGTAAACAGCTGTATTCTAACACCGATAATGTTCCTACATTATGGTATAACGACATTGAAGGGCTAACGGGAGATGGTATTTACGGAGAGGTAAATGAGGAGGAAGGTAATTTTGATTATGATCCTTTATTTGATACACTTGGTGAACATGATTGTGCCCTCATGGAAAATTCCATGTGTATTGATAATGGTGTTAATACTGTTTCGAATGCAAATATTCCTTTGCCTGAAATGGATATTCTTGGAAATAAAAGAATATGGGATGGAGATAGTGACGGTATGGCGGCAGCCGATATGGGTGCTTATGAATTTGGTTCTTCACCTCTAGGATTTGACGATATTAGACCAACATTCGCAACTGATATAATCATTTCTCCGAACCCATTTAAAACCTCATCTGCAATAAAGTATGAGCTTAAGCAAAATAAGAAAGTTATACTAACCATATACAACCAAACAGGCAAGCAAGTCTACCAGACAGAAGAAAATCAATCGCAAGGCAATCAGCAGCTCATTTGGAATGCTGATGACTTTGTTGATGGAATTTACTATTTTAGGCTTCAAATAGCTGATGAGATAGCTATAGGGAAGATGGTGAAGGTGAGATAATTACTTGACATTCATTAATTTTAGTTGTATATTGTACTGCCCAATTATACTTGTTAAACTAAAATCTTATCTGCCATGAAAAAACTATTTCTATTTACTTCAATTTTTATTCTTGTAAGCACTTTAGCACTACCTTTTTGTGCAATTGCGCAACTCCCGAATTTCATTAAAGTTGATACTGGAGCAATAACCATAACTCCTGGCGGGCATGCTTCAAGCGCCTGCTTCGACATGGATAATGATGGAGACCTGGATTTGTTGATTGCAAACAATGCTGTTTATATGAGTAGGCCTTTCAGCATTTATAAAAATGAACGAAATGGGTATTTTGTAAAAATTCCCGAACTCGCAGACCTAAGCGGTTCTAAAAATTTAACATCATTCGGTGATGTTGACAATGATGGAGATATAGATCTTTTTACGAGCTCATTATCTGCCAACGATAGGAAATTCTTTACCAATGATGGATACGGGAATTATCAGTATAACCATACGTATCACTTGATATATTCGACATTATATGCTTCATTAATAGATTTTAACAATGATGGCTTCCTTGATTTAGTAGGCATTGACAGGAATGGAGGTGTCTTTTATAATGATGGTAACGGGGGTTTCCTGGGATATGAAATCCTGGGTCTTTTCAATGAGCCTCCAAATATTTTATTGCATGGCATGTCGTGGGGAGACTGTGATGATGATGGTGATATGGATTTTTATGGAGGATATTCTTCCACCAATGATGATGGTATCCCTATAAATGTCTGCTATCTTAATAATGGAAACGGATCGTTTGTGCAATTTGATCCGACATCTCTCATTGTGGAGGATACATGCACGACATCATGCATGAATTGGGTGGATTATGACAATGATGGTGATATGGATTTATATATCGTGAATGGCACATTGGATTCTATTGATGGTCCGCTAAATGCTCTTTACGAAAATTTGGGCAACATGCAATTTACGAAGCATGTCTTTGAAGATGAAATGTACCGGAATTCATTTAAAGCATCATCTGCGTGGGGCGACCTGGATAACGATTCGGATCTTGATCTTTATGTAACCGTTGAGAATAATACATCCCCCTGGACAGGAGATACATCGGCAACTCCATATAACCTGCTCTTTCGAAATGATGGAAATAGTGAGTTTACCAATATTCTTGATCATCCGTTAGCCTACGAAGATTCACATACTCTTTTATTATTCGACCATGACAACGATGGAGACCTGGACGTGCTATTAACAAGGTATTCGTGGAGCAATGACGGGCATTGCAATATATTTGAGAATGAAGGAAATGATAATTCATGGATCGTATTTACCTGTGAAGGGACAATATCAAATCGTTCGGCCATCGGCACCCGTATGTATGCCAAGTGTTTTGTAAATGGGAAACATATTACACAAACCAGGGAAATCACACCCATCAACGGGCATCTAACATACGCGAACTTACGCGTTCACTTTGGGTTAGGTGATACGGACAAAATAGATACGCTTATTATCAGGTGGCCTTCAGGTGATGTTGATGAATACCTGGATGTAAAAGCAAACCATTTTTACAGGGCAATAGAAGATGATGATCTTTATATCGACTTTGCTGCAACAAATTACATTCAGTACAGTCCTGTTATTGCAAATATGGATTTCATACAGAGTGAAACCAGGTCAATTGATTTGAAAGATCATTACCAGTTCATCATGGGAGATACCGTTCCGGAAATGAACGGAGATACCTTGACTTTCGAGGTCATAAATGAGAATCCTGATATCGTTACTGCAAGCATCAATGGAAATATGCTAATGCTGGTAGCAGGAGATACGATTGGTGATTCAAAAATTAAAGTCATTGTCTCAGCTGGGTTTACTGAAAGGATGGATTATTTCACGGTTACCCGGGGAACAGATGATATTTCTGAATACAACAATGAGCAGAGCGTGATGATATATCCAAATCCTCTCACCACCTCAGCGACAATTGAATACGAACTGAATCAGCCTGAGAAGGTCACATTAACGATATATGACTATTTAGGTAAGCAAGTCTATCAAGCACAAGAGGACCAACCACAGGGTAAACAACAGCTGATATGGAATGCTGAGGAGTATGCAGATGGGATTTACTACTACAGGTTGCAAGTTGGTGATGCTATTGCTAACGGCAAGATGGTGAAGGTGAGGTAAGCTATCTTTTGATAATTTTAAAAACTATCCTAATGAAAGATATTTTACTTTCAACATTACTTTTTTTAATGACTATTGCATTAAACGTTAATTCACAGATTCTTTATACTGATATAACCGACACTATACTTACATTCCCGGAAGGTACACCAGGTATTTTAGATGATACGACAAATTACTTTTATTTTGATCTTAATACTGACGGGACAAACGATTTTTATTTTTATGCTCACTACTGGGAAGAATGGTTGAGTCCTTCTGCACCCGAATATCCATATTATGTTATGCAACTTGTTTCAATTAATAACCAGGGTGTTCCATGGTACGAAGGCTGCGCTATCGATTTTGGTTTAAATGATACCATACAAAGTGAAAGTTGGTTGGAGCAGGGACTTTTATATCTTGATATTTTTGGATCAAATCATAATTGCAACCTTCCATTTCAAGATAGGTATATGGGGCTTAGGATATCAGAGTCCAGTGCAACGTATTATGGATGGATTAGACTTGACGCCAGTTCTGATACACTTTTTTTTAAGGACATGGCTTATAACAGCCTTGCAAACGATATAATTCTTGCTGGCCAGACTAATCTAACCGGAGATTCAGAACAAACTATTTATGATGAAGCTAGGGTTTATTTTAACGGTAGAGACATCATAATAGAACCAGGAAATGTAAGCTTTAATTCATATTCCGTCTTTTCTCATACTGGGAAGGAAATAGAAACAGGAAATGTTTCATCTAACATCATAAAATTATCTCATTTAAAATCGGGTTTCTACTTAGTTATTTTAAAAAACAGGAATGTACAGCTTGTTACTAAGATCATGATCTTATAAATAAAAAGATTCATGTTATTTCTAATACAAAACAGGCATTAAGTTATCCAAACAAATAGAATTAATCGACCAAATCAAGGTTTAGGTGTACCGCAGCTTATATTGAACGCTGAAGGGTATACTGATGGAATATCCTATTACAGATTACAAGTTGGCGATGAGGTTTCGAGTGGGAAGATGGCTAAGGAGAGGTACATTATCTTCTTGACAATAACGTGCATTGGTAGTATCTTTATATCTCCTTTTAACTCGATTGAACTAAAACTACTACAATGAAAACGCTATTTGTAATTGCTGTTATTTTTCTTAGCACCAATTTATACGCAGACTGGGTTATTGAACAAAAGCTAACACCATCTGATGCAACTGAAGATGATCATTTTGGCAATTCTGTATCCATTGATGGAGACTATGCTGTAATTGGTGCGGTCTGGGATGATGAAAATGGGTATGCTTCCGGTTCTGCTTATATCTTTCATAGAAATGGAACAAACTGGATAGAGCAAACAAAAATAACCGCATCCAATGGTTCGACTGAAGATAGGTTTGGACATTCCGTTTCCATTTCAGGAGATTATGCTATTGTTGGTGCTCCCTATTATGATGATATTGTTGAAAACACTGGTGAAGCTTATATTTTTCACAGAAACGGAACAAACTGGACACAACAAGCCAGATTAGCTGTATCAGATGTTGCTGAAGAAGATTTGTTTGGTTGGTCAGTTTCAATAAGTGGCGATTATGCTGTAGTTGGCGCGGTTGATGCTGATGACAATGGATCTGCTTCCGGTTGTGCTTACGTTTTTCATCGGAATGGAACAAGCTGGATACTGCAAGAAAAGTTAATTGCATCAGATGGCGAGCGATGGGATAATTTTGGCCAATCGGTTGCTATTTCAGGAGATTATTTAGTGATAGGTGCGCATTGGGATGATAATGATGGAATCCGTTCCGGTTCTGCTTATATTTTTCATAGAAGTGATGGCGCCTGGTTTGAAGAGGCGAAGATCTCTGCGTCTGATGCTGATGACGAAGATTGGTTTGGGCATTCGGTTTCTATTTCAGGAGACTATTCCGTTATTGGCGCATATGGTAACGATACTTACGGCTCCAACTCAGGCGCTGCATATATCTTTCATCGAAGTGGCACAAATTGGACAGAACAGGCGAGGATCATTGCATCCGATGGCGAACAATTTGATAATTTCAGTTATACAACTTCCATTTCAGGTAACTATATTGCAATTGGTGCTGCTGGTTACGGTGATAATGGTGCCGCTTATATTTTTCACCGAAGTGGTACAATCTGGACAGAGGATACAAAGTTAACTGCATCCGATGGCGAGAATGAAGATTGGTTTGGCAGGTCAGTTGACATATCTGGAAACTATGCCTTGATTGGTGCCTGGCAGGATGATGATAATGGACCTGGTTCCGGTTCTGCATATCTTTATACCAATACGTCCACGCAGTCGTGTTTGCCGGAAGGAGTCACTTTTGCCACTCAGGAAGATATTGACAACTTTCAAACTGATTATCCTGGTTGCACTGAAATAGAGGGAGATGTTGTTATAAATGATGATGCAAAGAATGGCGAATTAAAGAACCTCGATGGTTTAAGCATTTTAACCTCTATTGGTGGACACCTCTCGATTCAAAACAATATGCATCTGGAAAGTTTAACAGGCCTTGATAATTTGATGATTATTGGAGGAGACCTTTTAATTGAAGGTAATGCAGCTCTTATTATTTTAACAGGCCTGAACAATATTGATGCTTTAACAATTAGTAATTTTTATATCTACAATAATTCTACTTTGTCCGAATGTGACATACAAAGCATATGCGATTATTTAGTCAGCCCAAATGGTCATATAGAAATTCATGACAACGCAGAGGGCTGTAACAGTCAGCTGGAAGTAGAAGAAGCTTGTGCTTCATCAATAAATGAAATGCATTTTATAAATGGGTTAACTATTACTCCCAACCCCTTCACCACCTCAACAACCCTGTCATACGAGCTGCAGCGTTCTGAAAAGGTCACACTAACGATATACAACCATTTGGGTAAGCAAGTCTATCAGTTAACGGAAAACCAATCACAAGGCAAACAACAGCTTAAATGGAATGCTGCTAGCTATGCTGATGGTGTATATTATTACAGGCTAAAAGTAGGTGATGAATTTACCAACGGGAAGATGGTGAAGGTGAGGTAAGCGTTTGACATTCATCAATTTTAGTCGTATATTGTACAGCCCAATTTTACTTGTTAACTAAAAACCAAATTGCTATGAATAGACCACAAAGAATTGAGAAAATTTTAAAGATTGCTGCCGGTATCTTATTATTTTCCATCATACTAATGATCATCATAATACCGGGTGTTCTTAATGATACAAAACCTACAGCAAATCCTTCAGGTGCTGTCATGGGAATATCACTAGCCATTATTTTTCGCCTGTTACTTTTTTTTGGTTACTTAAAAGTACTTAGAGATGCCAGGCGCCGCCAGGGTAAAAGAAAAGTAGAATATATTGTTCTTGGGATTCTTTTATTTGTTTTTGGCTTCATCTATATGGATGGTGCTTTTGCTTTCTTAGATCATAAGGATATATTTTATGTGTCCATTTTAATGTTCGGAAGTGTTTTATGTGATGTGGTGGCAGGTACCATGACTATCATAATTTACTTCTTGAAGCCAAAGAAAACCCAACAAAAGGCAAATGCTGGCTAAAATTGATTACTCAAGGCCATAAAGAAGCATTTTACTATTAAACCTTCAAAGAAGGTGGTGAGTTTAGCAATGGGATGATGGTAAATGTGGGGTAAACGTAATACATGTTAAAAAACGCTCTATTTATAATTTAGTAAGCAGTTTGATTCTCAATTGTAATTAATAAAAAAATATGTATTTCTAATAAAATTCAATGATCAAGTATGAAATCTAAAGACATTGCTCTCAAGCTTGCTGCTTCCATTTTTGGAATTGTTGCCATACTTCATTTATTGAGGGTTATAACTGATGCAACAGTTATAATTGATGGCTGGTCACTGCCCATTTGGCTCAATGTGTTAGGATTTATAGCAACAGTATTTTTAAGTGTAGTATTGTGGTGGTTGTCAATGAACAAGGAGAACAGATAGACTAATGATGTAAACATTATTTATGATGGTGAAGGGAAGTAACCAGAAAACTTATCTATTCCAATAAGGAAGCTTGCATGTGGCACTTCTTTTTTTTACTGAAGCTTCAAAATCATCAAGTGATTCCAGCATGATTTGGGAATTTTCTTCATGGCAGTGTAAGCAAGCACCCACAGTAAGTATGTTTTTTTGTTCTTCAATCGTGAATGGCCTTACGTCAGTTCTGGTTGAAACGGCACCCGTTCTTTCGCCTAAGAAACCAATCCACGCATCTTCAGGCAAACCATCATTGGGATTGTTTTTGTATTTCGAATCAAAAGTCCATATGCCAACTTCGTCCTGAATGGTATATTTTAAATCACCCTGTCCATAGCCTAAGGTCACCGGATTGTTATGGCAGGATTTGCATCCGCGTCCTTTTAATTGGGTGGTGTGTGGTGCCGCAGGAGCAAACAATCGGTGAAATATCAATGAGTCGTGTTTTGACTTTGTAAAGCTTCCAATGTCAATGCTTAACACCATACCCGGCACCACAGGAATGGCTGTTTTTAAGGTATCATCAATACGATAGCCCAAAGCGGGTGCATGTGCCTGGTATGCACCTATATATTCCACCCAGCTACCATCCACTAATTTATTTGTCAGCATATCATAGCCCGGTTCAGCTTCATTGTATACATTGTGGCAGCCAATACAACTGGGGGCCCATCCTGTATGGCACGAACTGCAGCTTAAAGTATTGTGTGCATCACCACGGGAGCAAATACTCGCCGGTGCTTTCATAAATTTGGTGGTCTTGCTGTTCTTGGTAATCAAAAAAGCAGAGTCATTTTGTATAAAAGTATTGATCAGTGGGCGGTTCATTTTATCGGTGGTAATTAGTTCACGATCACCCAACTTTTGAAAACGCATTGATGCGATGATTGCCGATTCCTGATCAAGATTTTTATTCTGAATCGTGTTTGAAGTTTCTTTAAAATGACAATCGGCACATTGGATGTTCACCTGTTGTTCCTCATGAGCATAGAAATTGCCATCCCCCATTAATTCATACGAATTATGACAATCAATGCAATCCATTCCTTTTGCGTGGTGCACATCTGCTTCCATTTTCCTGAAAACCCGGTGATCTTCAACAATCCGGTAATTTGTGTTGGGCTCAACTTCTTCAACCGTAAGCGTTGTTTCGTGCCAACCCTCATAGTTGGTGGATATCCTGCCTGATCTGCTGTGGCATCCAAAGCAATGATCATTGGTCACGTTTAAATCCACCGAAGGGTGAAATGATAAATACGCAGTATCTTGTTCATTAGCTGCATGCGCGTTAAAGGCAGCGAGTGATGTTTCATTATAATTCAAATGGCAGGCCAGGCATCCGCCACCCCGACTGGTTTCCGTTACAGGACCTGTTTCGGTTTTTGGATTTCCGATATGGCATTTTACACATAAATTTCGCAAATGTATATCCGCGGCAGTTGTACCTAATTGATACACAGATGTGAGATCGTCAGGATTATCCTGTTCATTAAACACAAAACGGTTCACACTGATCATACCGCTTAATGTGGCCATTAATCCGGTGTTTATGCGATCAGTTATGGAGGGATGACAGCCCGTTACACCACATGATTTGTTCGCGTCAGCTAGATTTCCGGGGATCAGCACCATATCCTTATGCGCGCTGGTTTTACTCAATGTAAAAGGATTACCACTGTGACACGAATAGCAACCGAGTGCCTGTGGATTGTGCGATGCCGAAAATCCCTTCACATCATCGTGGCAAACGATACAACCTTCTTTTCTGCCAAATACGTTGGCTGATGATACGGTTTTTTCCACATCATCTTTATTATTGCTGAATTTGATCGTGGAAATTTTGAAAGGGCTATTTATGTAATACGTGTAATTCGAATCGCCGGGCCATATCCATTGCCAGTTCGGCCCGCGAAAGAAATATCCGATGGTTGTTAGAAAAAGATAGATGACTGTCAGGATCAATACGGAGCGTTTGCTGATGAATTGATTTCTCTTATCGCCATAAGGCACGATGAATATTAACAGAATAAAAAGCAACACAAGCAGGATGGAAACCTGCGGTGTCGTTAACCAGTGCAATATTTCCTGCAATCCTACAAAATACCAGGGCCCTTTGATTACAGGGTGAACATTATCATGCAGCGGTGCTTGAAACAGCCAGCTAATCAGGATGATAATGGCCGTGACTATAACAATTTCTTTAAGCTTTGGCCAGATGGATTTGGTGTGTTCCAGAATGATGATGGCGATAAAAATGGTGAATGTGGCTATGTGATGCACATAGATCAATTGCAAACTTTCTGTCGAGCCAAGAAGTGAAACCGATAAAAAAGAGCCAATGAGAGGTATGCCATCAATCAATTCCTGCAATATCCTCCGGGCCTGCATACTGTCGGCATCAGCTTTTAGCAAAAAACCGGAAAGCATGGCAAGAAAAATCACAAGTATACCAATGCTCAATCTGAACCAAATAGCTGGTTTGATCTTTATTTTTTTCTCCCTGCTGAAATGATCCCAGATATGGATCAGGCTGAATACAAGGAAAAAA
>SWBW01008600.1_pt1 | contig 20207 bp, 17 predicted proteins | sample 4693041 | NCBI WGS metagenome assembly SWBW01 (sample SAMN10267271, study PRJNA491770) | bioreactor metagenome | isolation source: DHS bioreactor inoculated with marine methane seep sediment | place: Japan: Omine Ridge, Nankai Trough | collected 2006-05-06 | reverse complement strand
TTTGCCGAGCTGCCCAGTGTATCCGAGCCGTCTCTCGCCGATGTGGTGAACAACCGCGTTGGCACGGTGAGCTTCTTTGGCGATAGTTTCCATCTGGTCTTCGCTCTCTATAAGAACTGGCTGAGTACCCAGGACGGCCCGCGCTGTCGTTATACCCCCACCTGCGGCGAGTACGGCTATCGGGCAATCGCGACTTACGGTCCGCTCAAGGGAACGATGCTCGCCTTCGGGCGGATGCTGCGCTGCCATTCGCATGTTCCCGATGGCTACTATCCGATAATCTACTATGACTACCGCTGGGCGGCTCGGTTGAACGGGCTGGTTGAGTACCCGGAATGCGGAGTCTGGGAGCCAGTGAACCGCTACAACTACCGCCGTGAGCGCAAGGGACATCTCCTCGATCCCCTGCCATGAGAGAAATAAAAAAAGAGCCGGTGTGAATCGGCTCTTTTGGTTTACTCAAAGAATCTTAGCTCTGAAGAAGAGAGTTATAGTTTGCCTTCAGTATTTCGTCAATCAAATAAGCATACCAAACAACGCTCATGTCTATGAGGCTAGCAGATAGAATGCCTAAAAAGAATTGCTGCGGTTCATCAAATTTTTTCATGCTACCATCCGAATGTCGATAATATAACATTTGTTCTGTGAATACAGGAGAACCGCTTACGCCAGGTTTTGCAACGGAATCAACAAGGAAGAGAGGAGCACCCCTGTGAAGTACTCCATAGGGAGAAGCCATAAAGCCTGTTTTTAGCATTGGTAGGTTATGAATATTATCGTAGTATCCTAGTGGGTATCCAACGCTTACAACCCTGTCAATCCATGCAGGATGAATACTCGGTGAAAGTTGATCTTTTGATGCCAACTTAATATTTGATGTTTTTTCTACGTTGAACAATTTACTATTCTTGTCAATTTTGACACAAACAACATCAATAAAAGTATCAAGCATCTCGTTTTTAAGTAATTCCGGATGGTCAAGTTTTTTCGGATGTTCTAGCCATCTTGGTTTTCCAGCCTCATCATAGAGAGGTATAGTGAAATTCTCATTTTTCGATAAATCTACCTCATCTATATGCATTCTAACAATTAATCGATCAGGAAAAAAACTCTTTCCTTCTTTGATTACTACATGACGATTTGTTACAAGTACAAGCTCATCACAACCGTAATACAAGAAGCCCGTAGCCGTGGAGAGTTGTGTCCTATCCGCCATTGCTATTATGTTTGTTGTAGTAGATACAAGCTTGTTCAGTTCAACGTATTTGTATTCCACAATATACAACCTTTCTCGAAATTTTCCCTTACAAAACTCACGAAGTAGATCTCACGCCCCGCAGCATACCACAAACCGAGATAAGGTGGGAGTTTAATTGTGTTCTGAATAGCTGCTAAAAGTCCTGCTCGGAACGAAACAAGCGACCCCGCGTGGATAGCCGGGGTCGCTCGTTAGTATTTGTACCAATAGCTGGACACTGAGCGTTAGATAAAGAGCTGCATCTGCGCCGTTGCTGCCTCGGCGAGGAAGGTGGCGACCCCCGCCAGTTTCAGGTTCGGGTAGTCAATCATCTCTTCCTTCTTGAAGCCCATCAGGTCCATCGACATCTCGCAGATGTAAATCTCCACGCCCAGTTCCCCGGCGGTGGCAAAGAGGGAGTCGAGGTTCGGGGTCTTCTTCTTCTTCATCAAACCCTTGAGCATACTGGTTCCCATGCCCATCATGTGCATGTTGGAGAGCTTGGTCTTGTTGCGCCCCGTGGGGAGCATCCAGCCGAACATCTTGCTCATGAAGTTCTTGCCCTTAACCTTCTTCTTTTTGTCGCGCAGGGCTGCCGTAGCCCAGAAGGTGAAGAAGAGGACGACTTTAGAGTCCATCGCTGCCGCTCCGGTAGCGATAATCATCGCCGCCAGAATCTTATCCAGCTCGCCAGAGAAGACGACCATTGCCAGTTTGTCCTCGACCCCGGGACCGGCGGAGTCAACTTTCGCCTTCAGCTCGGCGATCTGTTTTTGCAATTCTTCGCTCATTTACCCGCTCCCTGTTGGTAGGATTGTTAAGCCAACATCACCTAAAACTGATACGGGTACTGTAATACAGCCGAGATGCAATGTCGAGGGAATAGCAAAGAGACCCCCGCTCATTAACCGCAGACATCCTTCCGGGTGATTACTCCCTCACCCTGAAGTACCCACCCGCGCTATCCGGCGGGAGGACTCGCCTGGTAACAATCAGCTTCTCCAGGTGGGCGGAGATTGCTTCTTCGCTCTGCCCCAGCATGGCTGCCAGGTCGGTGAGCGTGGCAGGACGACGACCCAGGTAGGCGATGATCTCGGCGTAGATGTCCAGGGAGCGATGCTCCGTCCCCGCGCCGTGGTAGGCGGTGAGGGTCTCCACGGGTACGGTGAAGCGACGGGCGATTTCGTTCAGCCGCTCCGGGGTAAGTGGCTCGGCGGTGGACTCCGTCGGTGGGCGAACCACGGTGTTGAGCTGGACAACGTCAGGGGCGATGCGCTCGGTGGCGGCGATGAGGGCGTTAAGCTCCGCCTCGCTGTCGTTGATACCCGCGACGAGGAGGATCTCCAGCCAGAGCTTGCCGCTGAACTCCCGGCGCAGGGCGACCAGCCCCTCGATGACATCGGCGATGAGCAGTCCCTCCGCCGGGCGGTTGACCGCCTCGAAGACTGGCTGAGTGGCGGCATCGAGGCTGGGCATGACCAGGTCAGCCAGGCAGAGGTCGGCTCGCACGGCGGCATCGGGAGTCAGGGTGCCGTTGGTGATTACGCAGATGGGAGCCTTGAGCAGCCGCCTCGTCCCCTTGATTAACTCCGCCAGATCGGCGTTCAGGGTTGGCTCGCCGGAGCCGGAGAAGGTGGCGTAGTCCAGTCGGGGCAGGTCTGGTTTTCGTTTTTCCAGTTCGGCAAAGAACTCCGCTGGGGGAAAGTAGCCTCGCCGCTGGAGAGTTGGCACCCCACGGGTTCCGAGCTGGCAATAGACGCAGTTGAGAGAGCAGACCTTGAGCGGGATAATATCCAGCCCCAGGCTGACCCCCAGACGACGGCTTGGTACGGGTCCATAGAGGTGTTTCATGTTGTGTACCTCATCACACTGTTGAGAAACTCACAAAAACTGTTGGTATGGATGATGGTGGATTTAGGGACACGGCGCGCCGTGCCCCTACGGTTGGCTACGTGTACTGCTGCTTAAGCCAGGCGGATAACCTCTTCGACGAGGCGGCGGATGCCCTCGTAAACCTCGCCGATGTGGGCGGCGGACATGTACGCTGGCGTGGAGACGATTTTGTTCCCTTCGTCCACGTAGCAGTCCGTCGGCGGGCATTCCACGTGTCTGCTACCCATCGCTTCGATGTCGGCAGCAGTGGAGGGGTCGCTGCCGATGGTTAGGGTGGGACTGGTGCCTGTTCCCCGGAAGATGCTGGCGATGAGAGCCGGGGAGATACAGATTGCCCCAATCGGCTTGCCCGCTGCCCGCATCGCTTTGATGACGCTGGCGACGGCTTCATCGGGTTTGGCATCCCGTCCTTTGAAGGCGTAGTCGGAGAGGTTCTTTGCGGAGCCGAAGCCACCAGGAATCACAATGGCATCGTAGTCGGCGACTTTGAACTCCGCCAGGTCATGGATGTCGCCCCGGGCGATTCGCGCAGCCTCGACCATCACGTTGCGGATTTCTTCAACAGGCGCGCCACTGAGGTGGTCGATAACGTGGTGCTGGGGCTTATTCGGGGCGAAGCAGACGTAGTCGGCACCGAGCTGTTTAATCGCCAGCAGGGCGCAGGTAGCTTCGTGGATTTCGGCACCGTCCTTGACTCCACAGCCGGACAGCAGCACCGCGATTTTTACTTTGTTGCCAGTCATCATTCCTCCTTAGCGGATGCCAGGAAAGCACGGTTAGAGTTATGGAACCTTTGAATAACCAGCCCGATTGAGGTCTCCTAAAAGGCATCGTGAGCTTTGACTATCGGTTGGTTTTGATTTTAAGACAAGGGGTTTCAACCCCTTGCGGGAATCGGAGTACGCCACAAATTCACAAGGGGTAAAGCCCCTTGTTTCTGACAAGCGAAGTGAGGACTTACTCAAAGGTCTTGTTATGTTAAACTGCCCCCATGTTAACCCTTCTCTACGACTTAGGCAACTCCCGCGTTAAGCTGACCGCTCTGTCGCCCCAGGGTGAGTTCAATCCGGCGACCATCGTTACGGTGGATGAGGCGGAGTTTCTCGCCAAGCCAGCCGCCTTCCTCAAGCCCTTTGGCAAGATTGACGAGGCCATCGGCTGCTCGACCAATCCCGCCGCGCGGGAGGCTCTGACGGCGGTTCTTAGCGAGCAGGGTATCGAGCCGAAGGCTGCCCTTGACCGCTGTCCTCTGGCAATCGATTACGGTGATGGGCTGGGCGATGATCGGGTGCTGGCAGCCTGGCTGGCGTATCGACAGTTAGGCGCGCCGGTGGCGGTGGTCGGCTGTGGCACTGCCGTAACCGTTGACCTCCTCGTTGTTCGGGAGGGTTTGCCCCACTTCACTGGCGGGGCGATTATGGCAGGCGAGCGACTGCTCCTTGATGCTCTGGGGCGGCTCGGTGGTTTGCCGGAGCTGGAGCCATCGGAACTAATCCTCCTGCCGCCGGGGCAATCCACGGAGAGCTGCCTGCTCATCGGAGCGAAGAGCCAGGTGGAGGGCGGCTTGCGGTTGCTACTCACCAGCTATGCCGAGGGGTTCCCTGAGTTGGAAGCCGTTGAGCTGCCCCTGCTTCTTCACGGTGGCGATGCCGACCGCTACCTGCTCAGTCATCCGGGCAAGGTTCAGCGGGAAGAATTCGCTGTCCTGGCGGCAATAGCCAATCTGCTTACTGAGCCACCGATTTTTACACAGGATTGATGATGTCATCCGCCGCAGGGGCAGATTCCCGTGTCTGCCCAGTTTCAAAGCAGGGCAACCACAGGGGGTTGCCCCTACAAACTACACCAGCAAGGAAAACCTCCCGTGGACGTTTATCCCGGAATCAAAGCGGCTCATGGCAGACTCCGCCCCAACGGCTGCTTCAGTATCGGCACCTTTGACGGGGTGCATCTGGGTCATCAGCGACTAATCGCTCGCCTCGACGAGCTTGCCACCGACGGCCTCGCCGTGGTGCTGACCTTCCGTCGCCATCCCCTCTCCGTGGTCAAGCCGGAGCTGGCTCCCAAGCCGCTGACCAGCGTGGAGCGGCGGCTGGAGCTACTCGCCCTGGCGGGAGCCGATGCCGTTATCCTTAGCGAGTTTGAGGAGAGCTTCGCCCGCCTCACCGCCGCCCAGCTCCTTGATTTGCTGGTGGAAGAATTGGGTATGAGCGGGCTGGTGCGGGGCTACGACCATCGCTTTGGTTCTGACCACGCCGGGCCGGAGCGGCTTACTGAGTTGCTCCGCGAGCGAAATCTGAGGGATTACATCCTCGACCCGGTGCGCGAATGTGGGCTCATCGCCAAGAGCCAGACCATCCGGGAGCTTCTGACCGAGGGTGATGTCCGCCGGGCGGCCTGTCTTCTCGGCAAGCCCCACCGTCTGCTTGGTCGAATCCAGCGGGGAATCGGCCTGGCACGGAAGCTGGGGGTTCCCACCGCCAACGTGCCGGACTATTACGAGATGCCGCCAAAGCCCGGTGTTTACGTGGTTTCCGGGCGGATCATCGGGCGAACCCTCCGGGGAATTGCCAACATCGGCTGGCGGCATGAGCCGGGAGATTCCACCGAGCGACCACTCCTCGAAGTTCACCTCTTTGGTCTCGAAAGAGAGGCGTACGGCGCGGCTGTGGCGGTGGACTTCCTCGACCGCCTCCGCGACGAGATTCACTTTAGCTCCCTCGACGACCTAAAAACGCAGATTCACAAAGACGTGGAGCTTGTCCGTACCTGGTGGAAAACCACCCCAACGGGCTGACCCTCCCCTAAAATTGCCCCATCATCGCTGGATCGTGCTACGATTTCACCAATTCGTAGCACGAATTACCGATAAAACCGATTTGTAAAACCAAGGAGACCACTGTGGATATTAACGAAAAACTGCTCCACGACCTGGCACTGCTCGCCGAGACCGACCGCACCGTGCTATCGGTCTATCTGAACACCGCCCAGCACAAAGACCGGGTTGACGAGTTCATCGAGAAAGAGAAAAGGCGGCTGCGCCCCCTGCTCTCCACCAGCGAGTGGGGCGACCTCGACAGCTCTCTGGAGTTCCTCGTGGACTTCATCAACAAGAAGCGGAGCGGCGGCTATCGAGGTCCCGGGCTGGCGTTCTTTGCCGACCTCGGAGCCAGCTACGTCAAGGGTGTCGAGCTGCCGGTTACGCCAAAGCCGCTGCTGACCGTGGAGAGCGAGCCGCAGCTTTTCCCCCTGGCAATGCTCCTCGACGAGTACGAGCCAGTGGGGGTAATCACCGTAGATCACTCCGGGGCGCGGATCTTCGTTGCCGCTGGCAAGACCACCGAGGACGGCGACTCCCTCAAGAAGAAGATCAAGAACCTCGTCAAGGTTGGCGGTTGGTCGCAGATGCGCTATCAACGTCGCCGGGACAAGCAGATTCTGCTGATGGCAAAGGACATCGCCAGCCGGGCGACCACGGTCTTCAAAGAGGCCGGAGTCAAGCGCATCGTCCTGGCAGGGCGGGAGCAGATGATCACGGCAGTCAAGCCGGAGCTGCCCAAGGCAATGGTCAAGCAGATTATCGGCACCGTCGCCTGGGATATGAAGTCCGGCGATGACAAGCTCTTAGAGAAACTCCGCCCGGTCATGGAACAGGCGGAGCGGGACCAGGAAGCCGGGCTGCTGGAGCGGCTCAACGGCGAGCTGCGGCGCAACGGGCTGGCAGTCGGCGGACTCAAGCTGGTGCAGGACGCGCTCCAGTTCGGCGCGGTGGATACGCTGCTGGTCAGCGACGACCTCGACCAGGACAGCAAGGAACGCTTCACCCGGCAGGCTGAGGCAATCGGCGCGCACATTGAGTTCTTCCCGGGCAAGCCAAAGCTGCTGGCGGAGCATGATGGCATCGCCGCCCTCCTGCGCTATCGGGCAGGGTTCTAGGCGGCTATTCAGAACATAATTAAGCTCCCACCTTCCCCTCAGCTTGTGGTACATTGGGGGACGTGGGAGCTACTATACTGGAGGTTTGTTCATGGAAAACGAAAAAAGACGACTTGTGTCAGATGAACCTATAGAAAATGGTAGCGATGATAAGCTTGGTTATGCTCTACCAGCGGCTAAGGTTGCTGATATGATTTTCAATTTGTTACCTAGTAGCAAAAAGAGCAGTTTTGTCATAGGTATATATGGGCAATGGGGCAGCGGTAAAACGTCATTTGTTAATCTGATGAAACGACGTTTTGACCAAATAACTGAACAAGAGGGGAAAAAGAATGCAATAACTTGTATGGACTATAATCCACGATGGGTTTCTGAAAAAGAAGAGATTATACGGTCTTTCTTTGAAGCAGTGTTACACAGGATATCATTATTCGATATAAAAGAAGAACTTAAAGGATTGTTCGCAGAAGTTGCTGGTATCATTAACAAATTTTTCTTTAAGAATGCTTTTGCAGAAACGATTGAACACTATAAGCAAAAACCAGATATTGAGATTCTGCATGAAAAGATCACGAAGTTACTGGAAAATAAGGGATGTCTCGTGGTGTTTATTGATGATTTGGATCGTCTTTTCCCCGAAGAGATCATTCAAGTCTTTTGGCTCATAAAATCCGTGTTAAACATACCATCCATTACCTACGTTGTAGCACTAGACCCCCACGTAGTAACTAGGCATCTTTCTGAAAAAAAGCTAGATGGCGATCGTTATCTTGAGAAGATAGTGCAATTCCCTATTCAATTGCCCTCTCTCTCAAAAATGGGATACCATGATTTTCTTCGTGAATCATTGGAGCTTTTTGGAGATCACGTGGTAAGTCAACCCCAAATGCAGGAGGTGGTAAGGCACTTACACAATGTCTTGACAACTGCTAGGGCTATCAAACAATTACAAAATGCCGTGTTGTTCAAATTTCGTTATGGTGTTGAGCTAGAGTTGTGGCAATTTTTACTCTTGGAGTCATTTAGGATTACCAATCCTAGGATTATGAGGTATTTATTAAATAACAGAAAAGATTTGGAAGGCGATACAGACCCAAATATATCTACAAGTAATTCACTGGCACTACTATTTACGAAGTGTTATGAAATGTTAGAAAATAATGTGTTATCTGCAAACATGTTTATCGTTATGTTTCCTCGGAGTCAAAATCAATATATCAAATATATAGGTGTATCTCATGCTCCTGGTCTTACGTATGAGCTTGCGGTCAACTATAAACAACTAGGTTTATATGCCGACATGATAGCTATGCAAAAGTAGCTAAACAAAACGGGCTGGCAGATGCCAGCCCGTTTTTATTCTCTAAGCTCTCTAACCTGCTGCCCGCTAGTTGCTTTTGGGGGCTTTGAGCAGGTCTTCCTTCAACAGGAAACGCTTGATCTTCTTCGTCGAGGTTTTGGGGAACTCCTCGTCGCGGAGGTTGAAGCTCTTGATGCGCTTGTACGAGGCGAGCTGGTCGTTGGCGCGTCCCACCTCCCGGCGGATTGTCTCCCTGATTTTGTCATCGGTCAGCTCGTAGCCCCGGTCGGCGGCGTTCAGCTCGAAGTATTCAAAGTCAGGATAGACGCAAAGGATAACATCCTCGCGGTTGGAGCCTTCCACCTTCCGCCCCATCGCCACGCACTCGCCCACGAAGGGGCTGCGTCCCGCAATCTCTTCAATCTCTTCGGGATAGACGTTCTTGCCCGCTGCCGTAACGATGACGTTCTTGCTCCGTCCGCTGATGCGCACGTGGCCGTCGGTGCCAATCCAGCCGATGTCCCCGGTGCGGAACCACTTGCCGCGCATGGACTCCGGCAGGTCTTCGACCCCCTGACCCGCCGAGTAGAACAGCATCTTGCCGTCGGGCGGGTTCTCTGGAATGGGATGGTCGATGAAGACTGCTTCGTTGGCGGTGGGATTGTCCAGATAGCCGGGCATGACCTGGGGACCCCGGAAGAACAGCTCGCCGTGGCCGTCTTCGTCGGGCTTGTAAATTATCATCTCGGTACCCCAGAGGCAGGGACCGATGGTTTCTGGCTTCGCCAGCTTGAAGTCCGGGTGGTTGCAGTTGGTTACTGGTGAGGTCTCGGTGAGGCCGTAGCCCTGGATAAGCAGCATCCCCAGGTTCTCAAAGCCCCGAGCGACGTTGGGGTCTAGTGGCGCGGCACCGGAGATCATCAGGCGCAGCTTGGAGAGTCCGCCCTTTTCGCGAAGACCAGCGAAGACCTTGCGTCCCCAGGTCGCCTTGAGGACGGCTCTGCCAGCCTTGACCATTCCCAGCAGGGCGTTGAAGGCGGCCCGCTTGACGGCTTTCTGCTTCTTGACGGCGTTGTGGATACCGGCGAGGATTTTCTCAAACAGCAGCGGCACACCGAAGATGATTGTCCCGTTGCTATCGCGGATGTCGGCGATAATCTCCCGGCTCTTCAGGCTGCGGGTGTACATCACCGAAGCCCCTGAGTACATTGGCATCAGCATTCCAGAGGTACACTCGAAGGTGTGGAAGAGCGGCAGTACCGAAACGAAGACGTCGTTTTCGTCAAAGCCCCCCCGACTCTGTACCTGCTTGACGTTGATCATAACGTTGCGGTGGAGCAGGCGGACGGCCTTGCTCTTACCCGTGGTACCAGAGGTGAAGAGGATGGCAAGGGTGTCCTCGGCATCGGGCTTTGTCGGCGGTTCTTCGACATCGGGAGCCGGGGTGTCGGGATGGAGGATGTCCCAGGCATCGATGTTTATCACCCGCTCCAGGTTGGGAAGGTCGTCGAGTTTCTCCTCCACATCGGCGGCGATATTCTCTGCGGCGATCAGTACCTTCGCCTTGCTGGCACGGAGGATATGACCATACTCGACCTCGGTGAGGAGGTGATCCACCGGAACGACCACCGCGCCGTTATAGACGATTCCGCAATAGCAAATCCCCCAGCCCGGCTTGTTCGGAGAGAGCAGAGCCACCCGGTCGCCCTTGCCAATGCCCAGGGAACGGAGGTGGGCGTTGACCGCTGCCACCTTGCGGGCGAACTCTCGTCCGCTGATGGCCTTGATTTCGCCATCGTAACGACCCTTGAACATGTCAACATCGGGGAACTTCTCTCCGCGACGACGGGCCAGCTCGGCAATGGTGGTGGGGTATTCGTTTAGTTGAGGAGTGAGATCGGGCATGAATGACTCCTGGATGTGGTGAGGTGAATGCTATGAGAGCGGATGGTGGAGGTCTTGGTATTGGGATAATCACTTCAATCTGGACAGACTTGACAGCGATCGCGTAAAAGCCGCGCGAGATGCTCATCCGGCTAATAGCAAGGCGGTGGCGGCAGCTTGAAGCTGCACACACTTAGACGGAAATCGTTTTACAGAGCGTGCCACCGCCGTCCCTGCCTTTTTAGATAGCATCGCGATGATACTACAGCAGTTAGGGACGTGAACACTGCAGCTCTTGAGCCAAAAGACTTTCGCTATCGCTGATTGTTCACAGATGTTTCACAGCCATAGAACTAGCCGCAATAATCATATTGGTAGTACACCTGAAGGCAGGCAGCAAAGCTATTCCCCTGCCACTTTTTGCTTCTTTTGACGTGAACATAGCCGTGTGGCATAACAGACTGTCTATCAATAGCTTATCGTTCAACGGCAGTCCATAACCAGGTGATTATCCCTGGGTATTAATCCCCTGCGGAATTGGAGTAATCGCAAACTTCAGCACGGGGCTGTGTTAGGTCGCGTTCCAGTGGTTGGTCATTTTGTGGAAGCGAGCGATAGCGATTCCGGTAAACGCCACCGTGAGGATGGAAATGACCGACATATCAATGAAGAAGGTGTACTCGTAGTGGTGGAGCATCAGACCGCGAAAGAGATCCACGGCGTAGGCGATGGGGTTGGCTCTTGCCAGCAGGTACGCCCAGCGGGGGAGATTGGAGAGGGGGAACATCGCCCCGGAAGCGAGGAACATCGGCATGATGGCGAAGTTCATCACCGCGCTGAAGCCTTCGTAGCTCTGCACCCAACTGGCGATGATCACTCCGAGGGCGGCGAGCATCATCCCGACGATGAAGCTGGCAATCAGAATCCAGACGATGTTGTACCAGAGCAGGGTGATGTCGAGGAAAATGACCAGGGCGATGGCGAGGCTGCCCTGAATGGTAGAGATAACCGCTCCGCCGAGCATCTTGCCAACGACGATGGAGCTGCGGGAGATCGGCGCGGCGAGCATCTCCTTCAGCAGCCCGAAGTCGCGATCCCAGATGATCGAGATTGCCGAGACCGTGGAGGTGAAGAGGATGGTCATCACCACCATGCCGGGGAAGATATACTCGATGTAGGAGAGACCGGAGATTGACTGGAAGTTTGGCGAGATGCCGATTCCCAGAATGAAGAGCCAGACTATCGGACGGGCTACCGAGGCTGCCACACGGGGGACATCGCGGAAGTAGCGTTTGAACTCCCGCAGCCAGACGGCGTAAACGACGTTTCCCTGAATCATCGCCCCACCTTCTTTGCCTGAGCCTGATGAACCTCGCGCCAGGCTCCACCACCGGTAACCTCGGCATCGCGCAGACCATGACCGGTGAGGGAGAGGAAGACCTCCTCCAGCTTCGGCTCGATTACCTCCACCTGCTTCACCAAGCCACCGAGCTTGCCCAGCTCTTCGGCGAGGAACTCACCGGGAGAGTCAACGACCAGAGAGAGTGTATCTCCGCTGATGGTTGGCAGCAGCCCCGTGGAGGTCATAAGCCGACGGGCGGCTTCCGCTGGCTCGGAGCAGCGCAGCTTCAACAGGCTTCCGCCGAGGGAGGCTCGCAGAGCCGCCGGGGTATCGCAGGCGACCAGCTTTCCCCGGTCGATAATCCCCACGCGGTGGAACTGCTCGGCTTCCTCCAACTGATGGGTGGTAACAAAGATTGTGGTGCCGTTAGCCGTGGCATCTTCCAGCAGATACTCCCAGATACGACGGCGATTCTGCACATCCAGCCCCAGGGTGGGTTCGTCAAGGAAGAGGACATTGGGTCGGTGGAGCAGGGCGCGGACAATCTCCAGCCGACGGCGCATCCCACCGGAGAGCTTCGCCGCCAGCGTCTTTCTCCGCTCGGTCAGCTCGGATAGCTCCAGCATCTCGCTAATTCGTTTCTGCCGTTTCGCCCGATTGGTCAGACCATAAATCCGGGCGTGAAAGTCCAGATTCTCCTCCACGGTGAGCTTGGTATCCAGGGTAGAATCCTGAAAGACAATGCCAATCTCCCGGCGCACACTGTTGGGAGATTTGGTAACGCTGTGGCCGCTGATCCACGCCTTACCTTCCGTTGGGCGGGTCAGCGTGGTCAGCATAGAGATGGTGGTTGTCTTGCCGGCACCGTTGGGACCGAGGAAGCCGAAGACCTCTCCCCGCGCCACGGTAAAGCTAACCCTGTCCACGGCGACGAGGTCGCCGTAGCGGAGAATCAGCTTTTCAGCTCTGATGGCGGGTTCACTCAATACGACTCGATTTCTTCAGTTTCAAACTCCAGACCAAACGCCCATTATAGAATACGCTGCCGGACTGTGGCAAAGAAAGTGAGCTTTCTTGATTTGGGATAATCGCTTCAATCTGGAGTTCTTTGACAGCGGTCGCGTAAAAATACGTGAGGTGCTTGTATGTCTGGCAACGAGGCGGTGGCGGCAGCTTGAAGCTGCACACACTTGTTCACAACTCTCACTTCAGAAAGAAGCGTGCCACCGCCGTCCCTGCCTTTTTAAGTGGCATCAGGGCGATTTTCCAACAGTTAGAGGTGAGAGTATTACAACTCTTGAGAGGAACATAGCCGCACAGTATATTCTACCATCTGCCAACGTGCTATCGTTCAATGGCAGTCCTCTACCAGGTGACTATCCCAAAGTTTAGTCATCAAAGCTTAGTCACCAAGGTGTAGTCATCAAAGTTCAGCCCGTAACAAGACAATATATGGTCAAGTGGGATACTCAATAAATAACCTTGACAACACTGCGATAGTACCCCTATAATGCTAGTGGACTATTGTTGAGGTCATCTGAACGTAAAAACGGGCAAAAAAAACAGAAAAGGAGAATGGACATGACTAAGGTCGATCTGATGGTTCTCGGACTTCTCTCCGAGGAATCCATGCACGGTTACCAGCTCAAGCAGGTGTTGGAGAGCAACCACACCCGTCTCTGGAGCGAGGTTTCCACCGGACACCTGTACTATACCCTAAAGAAGCTGGAGAAGGACAGCTTCGTTAATGAGCGGGAAACCCGGGTAGGCAAGCGTCCGCCACGGCGGGTTTATACCATCACCGATGCTGGTCGCGAGGCACTGAAGACCGGACTGGACAACCTCGACGTTCACACCCAGCGTCTCTACTTCTCGCTGGACATCGTGATTGGCTTCTCCCGCAATCTCAACATCCCCAAGGGTAAGCTCCACGAGCTGCTGAAGAAGCGCAAGGACTCCGTTACCGACGAGATCGCCGAGCTGAAGGATGCCTGGAAGATTAAGGGCGAAGACGGGCTGTCTCTTTCCGAGTACATGATCTATGAACACCGGATGGCTCTGCTCAACGGCGAGCTGAAGTGGCTCAAGTGGGCGATGATCGTGGCGAAGGATGCCAACTCCAAGGCTCTGCAAAGCACGAACTACGAAAAGGGTGACGCACCCTACGCCCTGCCGTAGAGGTTGTTGAATTAGCTTAGATATAACAAAATAGACAGGCATTCAGCCTGTCTATTTTTATGCCGTGTGGGGAAGTTGCCGGGTGATTGTCAATGGGTGATTATTAACCGTTGGGTGATTGTCTCTGCACCTGTCTGGAGGTTTGCCAGGTAAACGCCGGAGCGGTAATCCGTTGTGTTCACGCTCAGGGTTTGTTGACCAGAGGTAGGAGCGAGCGGGAAGAGGTCAACCAGCCTGCCGGATAGGTCGTAGATGGCAAGGCTGGCTTCCGTTGCGTCTGTGGGAAGGGAGTAGCTGAGGGTTACGCTATCCCCGGCGGGGCAGGGGTAGGGGGCTTCGAGGGAGAGTCTGTCGGTTGAGGGTGGCTGCCAGGCGGCTTCGATAGAACCAAAGCTCTGAATCGTGCCGTCGGCAAGCTCGGCTTCCAGAGAGAAGCTGTAGGTCATGTTTGGTTCGAGGGAGTAGTCAAGATAAGCGTATTCGCTGCGACCAGTAAGCTCAACCAGCTGCTCGTCGTCGCGGGTCAATCGCCAGGTTGAGTCTGCCTGGGCAGAACCCCAGCTGAGCAGCAGACCTTCCTCGGTGGAACGGGCAGAGAGCAGAGGAGAGAAGACCCAGGAGTCGTCAACCTGGTGTGTGTAGAGAACGTCATAGTCTTGGTCTATGTGTATTTCTCCAACAATACGAAGGTAGCCGGAAGGCCCCATACAACCACTGGGGCCAACAAAGAAATGCCCTGTTATCAACTCAAAACAGTGGTGAGTATCGATTAAATCTCCAGCCGTGTTGAACTCCAATACGCCAATACCAGCACAGTTTAGATTTCCAAATAGATAGATTCTATCATCAGAGGTAATAAAGAAGTTGCTTGCTCCTATCTGATAATCCTCGCTATGATAAGCGATATAAGGCGAGCGGGTGATCACGCCATCGCTGTCTAGCTTTACATAAATGGTATCATCATTATCTCCTGTGTGGTGTCTATAGACAATATGAACGTCGTTATTTGAGTCAGTGCCGATGGCCGGGCAGCTATCGGCTGGATTGATGCTAAGAGGAAGATTATCAGCTGGATGACCAACATCTATGATTGAAGTTAGTGGCGTTCCGTCAACGCCGCTCATCTTGCGATAGCCAATAGTATAATTGTAAGTATCTGGATTGTTGAAATCGTCATAAACAAACACAATGTGAGCATCACCATCTGAATCTACAGCCAACCCAGTACCTCGATACTCAGCTTCGTATTTTGACTCATCAGCAACGAACTTGTCGGAAAAGATTATGTCCCCAGCGGAATCCAGCTTTGCGTACATCGGAGCATCGTACCATTCGTCTTCTCCTGAGTCGTAGTCCCGATCACAGTACTGTAGATGAACGTTGTCATCGGAATCGCAGGCGGCGTACATGAACAAGTCAACAGGAGTTTGAGCAGTGATCAGCAGCTTTGGGCTAACCAAATAGGAACCGTCAGCAGTATCCACCTGAGTGTACCAGATGTCTCTTGTACCCACGGTGTTTCGCCGCCAAAAGATATGAGCATGACCGAGGGAATCCACAGTAACTGTGGGTAAGCGTTCGTCAATGCCGTCTTCTTCAAAGATTCGAGTTGGCGGAATGGTTAGTTCACCAGCTTCATTGACTTGGGCAAAGCTGATGTCGTAATAAACCATTCCACAGACACTAAACCAAACAACAAATTGTTGATCATCGGGAGTATAAGCCGCAACCTGTGAGCTGTCGTCGTGCTCACTATCGATAATGTAGGTCGGTTCCTCCCAGGCAACGGAAAAGCAGGGGAGCGAAGCCAACAGAACTAATAAGAGTAGTGTCTTCATTGCTCTCACCTCGTCAAACATTTAGCACAAAAGAAAGAGGGAGGCAAGTGCTGTTGCCACCTAAACTAGCTGCCTGCCCCGCAGCACAATGCTTTATCTTCGCTCAGGCTGGTGTTCACCCGGAAGATGTTATAGACCTCGATGGAGCCGTGCTGTTCCTCGCCCAGCCCCAGGCGGAACTCGTAGTCGCCGCTGTGGGCTGGCAGCCTGACCGTGGTGTGGAAGAACCCGCCCTCGTCGGTCTCGACGGACAGGTACTCGGTCTCCCTTCCGTGGACGATGAGCTTCAGGTAGCCCGTCGCCAGCTTTCGCCCCCACAGCTCAACGCTGTACTCTCCCGCTTTTACAGCAGTGGTTAGCCCGTCCAGGCGAATCCGCCGAGCCATAAAAAGCTGGGTGGCGTGGAGACCGTTCATGCCGTTGTGTTCGCTGTAAACGATGCCCATTCCGGCGTAGTTGAAGCTGGGGTCGAGGATGTTATCCCGATGGGGTGGCGAGTTCATCAGCCCCGCGAAGATGCCCTCGGTCAGGACGCGCCAGTCGTAGGTCGCGCTGGAGTATTCACTGCCGATGTTCTCCCCAATCCAGACCTCCGTCAGTCCAGCTTCGGCAATGCGGAGCAGGGGAGTCTCCCGCTCCGTCAGCGGCGAGTAGTGGCTGAAGTAGTCCAGGGAGATCATCTCCCAGCAATGCCCTCGCGCCGCCTGGGTTAGCGACGGGTCATTCATCAGAGCGGGCAGACCGTTATCCCGCCGCACCTCGTTGACCAGACTAAGGAGGTAGTCCTCGACCTCGGCCTCCCCGGTGAAGGCGCAAAGAGCAGGGGAGACCGTGAGGACTATCAACAAACAGAGGGTGAGGAGAGGTTGTTTCATTCTATTCTCTGACTAGAAGGGCCACTGAGCGAACCACATCTCGTTAAGGTTAAAGATAACGACGGAGTGTTCCACGGTTTCTGGCTCGACACCATCTTCGGCTACGAGGAGTTCAACGCCGACCATATAGACGAACAGGTTAGGAACATCCGTAGCCGGGGCTGTGTCCACTACCTCGAGGTTATTCCACTCCAGCAGCGTAGCCCGACCGCTGGTAAGCTCATCCCAGCCCAGCTCAAAGATTTCCAGATCCTCGACCTGTTTCGCGCGAGCCTCCGCCTGCTCTTCTTCGGTCATGCCAACTTCGTCGGCAATCACGGAAATATCCTGGAAGCAGAGTTCCATCACGGTTTCACGGTCGCCTTCGGCGATGGCGGTCAGGAGCTTGTCCGCAACCTCGATAGCCATTGTCGTATCAGTAACTTCTGCTTCGACGGGGGCTGTGATCTCTTCAATCTCTTCGGTAGCATCGCCGTTGGTTTCTACACCATCGGTTTCTTCAACAGCTTCTTCGCCGCAGGCAACCACCAGGAACAGACCCAGCAGCAGCGCGATAATCAGGAAGTGCTTCATCGGTACCCTTTCGTTAGAGTGGTATTGTGGAGCATGAGTTTCAGGCTAACCCAAAGCATCCCGTAACGATAGTAGCAGGCGAGGTCTGACATTACAAGTTGGAGCGTAAAAAGCCAGCCCCGATGATCAATGGGACTGGCTCGTTGTTTGAACAGGTAAGGTTTTACTTGCCCAGAAGCTTCAGTGTTACCTCGGCTCCGCGACGACCGGAAAGGAGCATCGCGCCGAAGGTTGGTCCCATCCGGGTCAGGCCGTGGAACGCGGCGACGCTCATACCAATCGCCACCAGACCAGGATAAACCTCGCCCGTGTATTCCACAATCTCTTCCTCGGAGCGTTCGATCCACATCGGCTGCTCCTTCTTCATGGTCATCAGATCCCGCTTTGCCAGCAGGTTCATTACGCTGGCCTCGTGACCGGTATCGTCGATGACAATCTTCGTCTCCAGACAGACAGGGTCGAGGGTGTTCAGCCCCCGGGGGATGTAATCCAGCGAAGTCCAGTTAATCACCACGCCGCCCATGCGAGCGTCTTGCAGGTCGCCACCAATACCGGGGTTCTTTCCCCGCAGAACCACATCGTAAACCGTGGTGCAGTTGAGGACTCCCGCGCCGGCCTCGTAGGCGGCACTGATAAAGCGAGAGACGTTTGCCGGAGCAGGGGAGACGCACAGACCCTTCTCCACTTCGCGGTAGGGGATGCCGAACTCGTCGAGAATCTTGTCCGCTGGCGAGCGATAGGTCAGCGGAGCCATGAAGTAGCCGCCCGTCCAGAAGCCGCCGCCGAGGTGGGGGTTGCGCTCGATAATCAGCACCTTGACCCCGGCCTTCGCCAGGTCGTGGGCGCAGATCAGCCCGGCGGGGCCGCTGCCAACGATGATTACGTCGCTCTCGATGTACTCGTCCATGAAGCGAGACCACTCGGTGATAATCGCCCGAGTAATCTCCTTTTCTCCTACTGGTGAAAAAATAGCCATCTTGTCTCCGGTGGTTGGGTGAATCTTCCAGTAAACCGTTTGCGAGGTGGAGTCTGTTGAAAGGTCGCCACTTATCGGCGATGGTCAGCTCCACAATAATTTTGAGATCAACCGACAGCGGCAGTTTGACGCTACGCCCGATGCCGTCAGGTATGAAGCACTTTTTTTGAGTGTCGTATCGACGGGGAACAGCAAGGGCGTGATGATACTACCCGGCGGGAGGATACACAAGATGGTAGTCCGGTTAACTTCGGTAGTTTCATTACCATCGGTTGTGGTAAGATTGCTCCACTCAGGAAGCTGCTTATCGAATGCCACCGCAAGGAGACTCTCCCATGGGCGACCATCACATTCTCGTCATCAATCCCGGTTCGACCTCCACCAAAATTGCCGTTTATCTTAACGAAGAGGAAGCCCACGAGACCACAATCGAGCATTCCAAGCTCGACCTGGAGGGCTTTCAGCGGATTTGGGAGCAGTACGCCTTCCGCAAACGGATTATCCTGGAGTTCCTCGATGAGATAGGTTTCGACCCCAAGCGTCTCTCCGCCGTCGTCGGGCGAGGTGGTCTCTTCCAGCCTGTCATTTCAGGAACCTACAAGGTCAACCAGCAGATGATTCAGGACGGTCGCGTCGGCATTAAGGGTGAACACGCCAGCAACCTCGGCTGCGTTTTGGCATACGGCATCGCCTGGGATATCGGCGTTCCCAGCTACATAGTTGACCCGCCCTCGGTGGACGAGTTCCCTCCGATTGCCCGACTCTCCGGCTTGCCCCAGTTCCCCCGCGAGAGCCTCTTCCACGCCCTCAACGTCAAGGCGACGGCGCGGCGGGCTGCCGCCGACCTGGGTAAACCCCTCAACGAACTCAACCTGATTCTCGTCCACATGGGTGGAGGAATCAGCATCGTCGCCCTGGAGCGGGGACTTGCCATCGAGGCGCACAACGGTCTCTACGCCGGGCCGTACACTCCGGAGCGCGCCGGAACCCTGCCAACATTCCCGCTGATGGACTGGGTTTACAAAGAAGCGCAGAAGGGTACTCCCCTGCACAAGCTCAAGAAGGACTGCGTCGGTAAGGGTGGGCTGGTGGCGTATCTGGGGACGAACTCCGCCTACGAGGTAGAGAAGCGGGCGACCGGCGGCGACACCGAGGCGAAGCGAATCTTCGATGGGCTGATCTACCAGATCGGCTACTACGTCGGTGCCGTCTCCGTGGCACTGCGGGGGAAGGTGGATGCTGTCGTCCTCACCGGAGGCATGGCGTACGGCAAGCCCACGGTAGAGGGCATCGCCGAGTGGGTGGACTGGATCGCCCCGGTGATGGTCTATCCGGGACAGGACGAGATGGGGGCTTTGGCGATGGGAGCCTTGCGCGTCCTGCGGGGCGAGGACGATGCCCTGACCTATCCAACGAAGGTCGAAAGCGCAGGGTAGGGGTTGCTGCCGTGGGAGGAGTCCCCGTAGTTCCTGCTGATAGGGAGAGACAGTATAGAAAAAGGTCAGTATCTCTTGCCGAAGATGGACTTTGTCCATCTAGTGGGTGGGTGTGGATCCCCGCTCCTACAGGCGATTGATGATTACACCATAATAACGTCTGCGCCTAAGTACATAGTAGCCATCTCCTCCTACATCCTAACGACTCCCCCCACCCGGCCCCTGCCTTTTAAGGGTCGGGTTGTGGTATTCTCCCTCTGCGGTTGTTCACCTTCGATAGTTCGACAGAGATAGCTAACAGGAGTAATGGCATGACAATGTATCGCGACGAGAACGACTACCTGACCTACAAAAACGCCGCTGGCAAGCTGCGTACCTTCTCCGGTATCCAGCCCTCCGGCGAGGTTCACATCGGCAACTACCTGGGGGCGATCAGCAACTGGGTGAACTTCCTCGACGACTACGAGGCGATTTTCTGCATCGTTGACCACCACGCCTCGACCATTGAGTACAACCCGGCAGAGATGCAGCGGCGGATCTTCGATGCGACGGTTGCCAACATCGCCGCCGGACTCGACCCCGAACGCTGCCTCCTCTTCGTCCAGAGCGACGTTCCCCAGCATACCGAGCTTGCCTGGATGTTCAACACCGTTACCCCGATGGGCGACCTCTCGCGGATGACCCAGTTCAAGCTGAAGTCCCAGCAGCACGAGAAGAACATCAACGTGGGGCTGTTCAC
>SWBW01002288.1_pt1 | contig 20294 bp, 19 predicted proteins | sample 4693041 | NCBI WGS metagenome assembly SWBW01 (sample SAMN10267271, study PRJNA491770) | bioreactor metagenome | isolation source: DHS bioreactor inoculated with marine methane seep sediment | place: Japan: Omine Ridge, Nankai Trough | collected 2006-05-06 | reverse complement strand
ATACTTCTGCTGCATTGCGCACCTGAGCAGATGGTGGCAGTCGGCCGCCTTGGCAGGCTAAGGCTGGAGCCAGGGTGGTACGCCTATACCGGCAGTGCCTTTGGCCCCGGAGGTGTGGCTGCTCGTTGTAAGCATCATCGCCATATATCTGAGCGACCGCACTGGCATATCGATTATCTCAGGGCCGTAACCAGTCTGCGACAGATATGGTTCACCCACGACCCCCAGTCAAGGGAGCACCAGTGGTCTGCATTGCTGGAGAAGTCCCGTGGTGCCAGGCAGCCTTTTGCCGGTTTTGGTGCTACCGATTGCAACTGCGACACCCATCTATTTCATTTCAGTTCACCTCCCTCCTTCGATGGATTCAGCAGGCGTGTGCGGCGTCAGATGAAGGATCACAGCAGGATAATGCGTGAGATGGTTGGTTGAAATGGTGATGTAATTTATATGTTTGGGGCCTGGTGAGGGAACTTATTGCCTGGTTTTCCGTCTTTTTTGCCGACATATTGATTTTTTACGGGACGCTTTCCAATAAAAATGACTATTGTCTGCTACTCAACCAGTTTTTGTGATGCTATATTAGATAACTGGAATATAACCCCGGCAGGATGGTCCGGTCGGGCGTAACCGCTGTAAGTTATGAGGAATTTATAATGAAGAAAACAGTTGCTATGCTGGCTTGCGCCACTGTTCTGTCCATGGGCCTGGTTGGTAATGTTGCCGCTGACGGTGCCGCCCTGTTCAAGAGCAAGGCTTGCTTTACCTGCCACGGTGCCGATGCAAAGACCCCACTTTTGCCTATCTATCCTAAGGTGGCCGGCCAGAACGCCGACTATGCGTATAATCAGATGATGGACATCAAGTCCGGCAAGCGTGCCAATGGGCAGGCTGCAGTGATGAAGGGCATTATGGCTGCGGTCTCCGAAGCAGAAGCGAAAGAGATCGCCCAGTATCTTAGTACCCTTTAAGGTATTCCTGGAATCGGTTCAGGCTGGTCTCTGGCCTGACTTGATTAAGGAGTAGATCCTTTGTAGGATCAGAACAACGAAGGAGGAGTGAAACCTAATGTTTCACTCCTCCTTCGTTGTTTGGCGGATCCAAAAGTGTGTCATATGACGTATCTTCAAGGTAGATCTGAGATGATTCTCAAATGATTGAGCCATATAACGGTGAGGTAGGGGAAGCTAATGGCTAAGATTGATCGTGGTCTATGGCTGGTAGCCGGATTGTTGTTTCTGGCTTTGGTTGCCGTTGTTATCTACAAGTTCCAACCCCTGTTGAACCCGGAGCTAGCAGCCGTGGCGCCCCTTGACCCAAGCTGTGATCTAAGAGCCGGGCCCTGTGTCGGGAAATTTCCTGAGGGGATAGAGATCAGCTTCGGCATAGAGCCAAGGTCCATTCCGCTGGTGCAGCCGCTGCAACTTAGGGTGATGGTTAGGGGTGTTTCCGCCAGTAGCGCAGAGGTTGATTTTATCAGTATTGGCATGGATATGGGCTTCAATCGCTCCCAGCTCAAGGCGGAGGGAGATGGGGATTTTAGCGGGACTGGTATTTTGCCGGTATGTATCAGAACTGTGATGGAGTGGGAGGCGAGGGTGATGGTGCGGACCGATAAAGGTCTGATTGCGGCGCCGTTTCGTTTTGCCACGGTAAAGTCTGGGGTTCCACTATCAGGGCGGTAAGGGGATGGTTATATGAAAAGAGTTTTACCCATCGGACTAATCCTGTTGTTAACGGTCGCCCTGCTGTGGCTGGGTCTGTTTTGGCAACCGGAGCAGATCGAGTCCAGCAAGATCAGCTCAGCTCCACAGGGTGGCGACTTCACCCTCTACTCCGCCGCGGGTCCGGTAGATCTGAAGTCGATGCGCGGCAAGGTGGTGGTACTGTTCTTTGGCTATACCATGTGTCCGGATGTATGCCCCACCAGTCTGGCTCTTCTGACCTCGGCATTGAATGGGTTGCGCAAGGATGAACTGGAGCAGGTCAGAGGATTGTTTGTAAGTGTGGACCCGGATAGAGATACCCTGGAGCGCCTACAGAGTTATGTGGCGTATTTTCACCCTAACATACAGGGCGTCACCGGAACCAGTGAGCAGGTTGCAGTTGTGGCAAAGCAGTATGGCGCCGCCTACAGGAAGAGCAAAGATGACTCTGTGATGGGGTATGTGGTTGACCATACGGCTGATGTTTATGTGGTAGATCAGCAGGGCAAGCTGTATGGCAGCATACGGCATGGAACACCCCCCAGCGAAATGTTGAAAGTATTTAGAAAGTTGCTGGGTACTGAACAAGATTAACAATAAACCAAAAACAATAAGATTGACTGAACCATACAGGAGATAAATCAAATGAAATTACACTATCGTATTGCTGTTTTGACCTTGGGCCTGCTGTGCAGCGCAGTGATTGTTGCGGGAACGGCGGCAGAAGCCGTAACCGTCTCTGACCCCTATGTGCGCGCTATGCCACCGGGGCAACCTACCAGCCTCGCCTTTATGGGGCTGACCAATAATTCAGACCGGGATATTGCGCTGACGAACGCCGAGGGCACGGTTGCCAAGACGCTTGAGTTGCATACCCACACCATGCAAGACGGCATGCTGCAGATGCGCAAGGTGGAGAAGATTGATCTGCCAGCCAAACAGACAGTGATGCTGGAGACCGGGGGGCTGCATGTGATGTTGATTGGACTGAATCATGATCTGAAGCCGGGTGACAGCATATCGCTTACCCTGGTATTTAACGATGGCAGCAAAAAACAGCCTGGATGTTCCGGTCCGCAAGATGCAGATGGTAATGAAGATGCAAGATAAGCCATCTATGCCAATGAAGCATTGATGTCTGCGGGGTTAGTCAGCCTCTCTGACCACCCCCTCCCTGAATACCACCCGGTAGCCGCGTTTGACCTGCATGTCACGCAGTTTGGACATCTCCTGTACTGCTTGGTCCCGGTCTTGAAAACTGCTGCGCTTCACCTGTCCCCGGCTACCTTGAAAGCCGGATTCGCGTACCAGCACCCAACTGCCAAGCAGGTCTTGCTGGAGGTGCAGGTGGTAAAAGCGCAGTGGTTGATCCTGGCTCTGGACTGTTTGCATGTAGATACGCATGATCTAATGTTATACCTTGTGACAAATGCGGGCCAGAGGAATGGGCGCGCAACATAGCGAGTATCGGTTGATAGCATGCCGGATAACAGCCAAGCAAAAACAGACAACATCGCCTTGATGCATGGTGAGGATCAGCTCAGTTTGCGCGAGCTATCTCGGGATGCGACCAGTCTGGCCGCCGCTCTGGTGGATCACGGGGTTCATTCCGGCGATCTGCTCGCACTGGTGACTTCGTCATCTAGCCTGATTGCCCGGTTGGCATATGCATCCATTGCCTTGGGCGTGACACTATTTCCGCTGGATCCGGCTACGGCCTGCGCACGCCGCAACCGACTGTTATCTGATGCAGGCTGTGATCTGGTAATAGGCGAGGTGGATCTGGATGGGCTACCCGATGGGGTGAGGTTTATTTCTGCCCAATCCCTTGGCACATCTGGTTCAGCCACTCTGCCCCAGGATCGGAAGCTAGCTGGTGACGATATTCAGCTTATCATCGCAACCAGCGGCAGCGAGGGCGATCCCAACGGGGTGATGCTGTCCCGCGACAACATGGCGGCAAGCGTGTTCGCAACCCATCGGCGGCTGGGGTTGGATGCGGGTGATCTATGGTTGTGTTGCCTGCCGCTGTTCCATATCGGTGGTATCTCCATCCTCTATCGCTGTCGAGATGCCGGGGCTGGTGTGCTACTGCATCAGGGCTTTGATGCAGCAGACGTATGGGCGGATCTACAGCGCCACCGGGTTACGCATATATCCCTGGTTCCGGCCATGCTGGCTCGCCTGCTTGATATCTCCGGGGATGCATCCCCGCCTGAATGGCTGCGAATAGTCTTGATTGGGGGAGGACATGTTGCTGCCAAACTTGCGCAGCGGGCCCACGCCGCCGGTTGGCCGCTGTGTGTAAGCTATGGCATGAGCGAGACCGCGTCGAACTGTGCGACCAGATGCGGAGTGGATGCAGGGCTGATCCCCGGCGAGGTGGGGCTGCCTCTGGATGGGGTTGAGATCGACCTGTCGGAACGGGGAAGGATCATGGTGCGCGGTCCAGTAGTGATGCAGGGATACATCAATCGAGACAGAACGCCTGGACTGGGCCTGTTGGATGGCGGCTGGTTTGAGAGCGGAGATATGGGCGAGATTGGCGATACGGGATCGATCAAGGTGTTGGGGCGGGCCGATGATCTGCTGATATCCGGCGGCAAGAATATCCATCCGATTGAGGTCGAGGACCTGATTGCGGGCTGTCCGGGTGTTGAGCAAGTGGCGATCACCGGGCAAGCGGATCAGGTATGGGGTGTCAGACTGGTGGCCCTGTATACGGGGTCGGCATCGGTTACGGCGGTTGAGCAGTGGTGCCGGGACAACATCTCCTCTGCCCTGCGTCCCCGGCGTTATATCTCGGTGAAGGAGTTGCCGCAAACCAGCCTGGGCAAGCTGGATCGAACCAGGCTCATCGATTTGGCGGTTTAGGCGTAGGGTAGAAAGCCCAGACCCGGTGTTGGGGGGATGGTGATGGTGCCGTTCTGAATCTCCGGTCCTGCCCCCAGATCCCGTTGTAGCCAGGCAGAGGTTCCCAGACCGTGACACAGCTGTCCGGTTGGATCCACGGCTGCGGCAAGCTGAGTCGCAGCCCAGACCCCGGCGGCACTATCTACCGTGGTGGTCACCACCACCTCAATCCCCAGTTCCTGGGCGCAACGCCCAAGTTGCAGTGAGGGTAAAACCCCACCCAACACCACGGGTTTAAGGATAATGCGGCGCAGGGGATGCAGTTGCGACCAGCTGTGTTTATCCAGTTCTGCCACCGTCTCGTCCAGCGCCAGGGCGACGTCGGTCTCGCCTTGAAGTTGCGCCAGTGTTTGCAAGTCTGGCTCAGCCAGAGGCTCTTCCAGTGACTCTACGGGTAACTCACCGATGCCCTGAAGAAAGGCCCTGGCGGTCTTGGCATCCCATGCGCGGTTGGCGTCAAGGCGAAGCTGGATAGATTCAGGCAGCTCACTGCAAAGCAGTCTGAGCTGTTTAATCTCGCCAGGAACATCGGAGATACCGACCTTCAGCTTCAGGGTAGTGTAACCGCGCTTTATTGCGGCAGTGGCCTGGTCAATCGATCCATCATCTAGTGCTCCGATATTGGCGTTTACCCTGACCCTGGAACTGGATTCAGGGTTGAGCCATCGATGCAGTGGAGCTGCCTCGCGTTGTGAGATCAGATCGAGCAGGGCGCACTCCAGGGCGCAGCGCACTGCGGGTAACTGTTTGTGGTTGGGTAATCTGCCCAGCGCTTGTTCCGGGGTAATTCCAGTTAAGTCAGTTAATTCGGTCTCGAGAGTTTTCAGCGCCATTGCCCCTGTCTCTGTTCCGTGGCCTGGAAGTGGGGCGCAGTCACCATATCCTGTTACCCCATCTGAATCTTCCAGCAGCAGCAGCCAACCGCGGCGCGAAGTGAAGCGCTGTCCACTTGTGCGCCACTGTTGCTGTAGTGGCAGGTTATAAGGAGCGAGTTGAGTATGTGTTATCTTCACTCGGTTTGTAGCGCAGCCTGGACTCTAAGCAGACGCCCCCGTGCCTCTGCCGCAAGATTTGCCAACCCTTTGTCTTGCGACAGCCCAAGTACAGTGACAGGGTCCATGAAGGTGACGGTAACGGAACCCTTGTCGTTCTCTCTGACCACAACATTGCACGGCATCAGAGCCCCAATCTCTGGGTCATGATCAATGGCGTTTTTGGCCAATAGTGGGTTGCAGGCGCCCAGAATTTTGTAGGCAGGTCTATCGATATCCAGTTTGGCCTTGAGCTTTGCTTGTACGTCGATCTCGGACATGATGCCAAACCCCTCCTGTTTCAGGGCCTCGATTACTCGCTGCTCTACTTCGTTGGCATTGCCGGGGATTTCGCTGGAAAAATAGTACATATAGTGATTCCTTAAAGTTTGCTGTTGATTCCGTAGTTCTTGCTGACAATAAAAAGCCGCGCCGACCGGATGAAACTACAACCGATGGACGCGGCTTTCAAGCCACTAATCAGATTAAGAATTAGCGAGTACGTTCGCAAACACCCTCGGGGAAGAAGAATGCAATCTCTTCAGCTGCAGTCTCCGGGGCGTCAGAGCCGTGTACGGCGTTTTCATCTACAGTCTTGGCGAAGTCAGCGCGAATGGTGCCTGCAGCTGCCTCCTGGGGGTTGGTGGCACCCATGATCTCGCGGTTCTTGGTGATGGCGTTTTCGCCTTCCAGAACCTGAACCATTACTGGGCCTGAGGTCATGAAATCGCACAGATCTTTGAAAAAAGGACGTTCCTGGTGTACTGCATAAAAGCCCTCGGCCTGCTCGCGGCTCAGGTGCAGCATCTTGGAGGCGACTATCTTGAGGCCCTTGTCCTCAAAACGACTGTAGATCTTGCCGATGATGTTTTTGGCAACGGCATCTGGTTTGATAATGGAAAAGGTGCGTTCGAGCGCCATGATTTAACTCCAGTGTGTAGGGATATGAGTTGAAGGGGTGGGATTTTACCCTAATGACAGAATTGATCAATCAGGCCTTACCAACTTTATGTTATATGGCGTGGACGGGGCCTAACCCCTGTCTTCGTAGCAAAATTTCTCGGCCTTGAGGTGGCGCAGGCTCTCTATTCTCGCTGCAGCAGTCTGAATGCGTTTATCTTCCATGAAGTCTCCAGCAACGCGGAATGCAAGATAGCCGTAGCCAACCAGGGACCATGTTGCGCCTGCGATAATGGATGTGCCTACGTATGGGTCTTGGTCAAAGTCGGGACGATAGTTGTAGGTGTAAGGAGAAATCCTGGTTATCTCGCGGTCCAGAGCGGCGCAGGTGAGCGCCATATCGCCAGATGTCTTAGGAAGCGGTTTGGGGGAGCGGTATAGGCCAAAGTTGGGAAAGTCTACCGCAGATACAGGTTCGCACAGCAATATCAATAAAATGGCTCCGAAACCAACGTTTGATATTAGACCCTTGATCTTCATCTCAATTCTCCAACAATGCCGTGTCTGCATACAAACGCTATCGGCAGAAGATTGGAAATATTTAGACTAGTTTGCCTTGAATACCTCGGTGTTCGGGTGGAAGGCAAACCAGGCAAACCAGTAACCCTGAATAGCGGGAATCATTTTCCCATTGGCGGCATATATGTTGCCCGACTGATTCTTGTCGTCCCACTCAATGGTGAACCGCTGACCGTCAAAGCTGTCCTTAAAGCGGGTTTGGCCCTGTTTGTTCAGCTCAATGAATGGATAGGCCTTGAAGCTGCCGCCACTTTCCAGTCCCAGTACCCGTTCTTTCGGGTGATAGTAGTCCGGCGCCTTGTGAGATGTTTTGAAATATATATCGCGGGATTTTTCATAACCGGCGTATGGGTTGCGGTCATAGTTACGGTGAAATCCGGTATCTGTGTTTAGTACCAGGGAGTCTGGATGTTGCTGCAACCACGCATGCCAAGTTGTGTGGCTGAGGGCTATTGCGGTTAGTTTTTGCCCTACGAGTTGGCCGGAAACTGCTTGCCCCATGATCTGGGACCAGAGGGATTGGGTATCGCGGTCATACAACAGGACGTCACTGTTATAGAGCAGGCCGGATACTCCGAAGTTGAGCATCTTGCCGTTTACCTCTGCGGAGAAGGCCACCCCAGTACCGCACAAAGGACAATAGGTAACGGTGAAATTATTTCCGCCAATTTTGTCATTGACGATCTCATGCCAGTTCAGGATTTTGATGGGATAGGCCTTGGCTCTACCATTCAGCTCAATCCCTAGGATGCGGTCTTCCGTGGTTAGAAATTCTGCATTGTTGCCTGGAGTGAATCGTGGGTTGTCTATGGCCGGAATTCCATCCTTGGACGGGCCGCCGGAGAGAATTTTGTTCACGTTGATCAAGGCGTTTGATAGATCGAATCCATTCTTTGACCAGGCGGAAACTGGCGCAATTAGCAAAGATACCAGCAGCAAGGTGATGCTTTGGCTTAATCTATGGATTGATGGATATTGCATCGGCCTACTCCAGTCCAATTCCCGCCAACAAAGCGGTTCTGGCAAATGTAATTAAGTAGACCCTGTGACAAGCGTAAAGTGCTGTAGATCAGATGATGTGGCGGACTGTTTGCAGAAAACGATAGAGCCGCTCGTTGATATTAACTCCAGACTATGGGGGCAGAGTCCTATCCCCGGCGTATTCGCCCTCTGCCCCGGTTTTTTAGTTATTCATTGTCTTTACTTTTCTGGTATTCCTGGACCATGGCTTGGCAGGCATCGCCTTCCGGGTTTGGTTCGCACATCTGCTTGATGGATTCGCAGGCCGCCATCCCCATTGTCTTCGCCATGTTGCTCATTGCATTGATCATGGCCTGCGCTTGTGGATTATCACTTTCGCTCGACTCGCTCTCAGCCTTCATCTGTTCGGAGATATCGGTCATCTGCGTCTTGCAGTCCTCATAGGCAGCGACCCACTCCGGCTCGCCGCCGCATCCGCTCAGGCCGACAGTTAAAAGTGCCGCTAGCGCGATACGGTTGAAGTGTTGTTGCATTGAAATTCCCCTTGTTGATTGAAAGACTGGCTTCACCTATGACTGAATGGCTAGATTACCGTACGGCGGATGAGACGCAAAGAACTTTAAACCTGGATATCATATGGACTCCCCCATGTCTGCGAAAACTCTGCCGCGGTTACAACAACCTCGCAATTCGCGTTGGAGTATCATTGACCGTTATTATTGAATCCAATGCCGTGAGCATGCACAATCTCTGTTGTTTCCCTCGATTAATCAGGTAGTGACCACATCATGAATGGACCAGAATCAAGCTCCACCGGCCATAAGCAGTTTTCAGATCTCCTTACGGAGGCCCCGGATGGGACCCCTCGTTTGTTGGATGAGGTTCACCCGTTGCCGAACCTTCTCTCTTTGGATGCGAAAGAGGTGTTTCGTCAATTTAAGGTAAGTCAGCAAAAAGACTTTTCTGACATGATCGGTCAATTGGAGAATCCCGAGAATCCACTCAATAAGATGCTGGGTGAACTCCGCGACATTGCCGAAAAAGAGGAGGGGAACCGTTTCAATGAGCTGGATCTGTTTCGTTCCGGGGCATTGCAGGAGCTGTTTTTGCAGCTGCATGATCATGTCATGGAGCACCCCGTCTGGCTCCACCCTTTCTTCCTGCGGATGTTTAACGGCGATTTCAACCAGGAGCAGTTGGGGCTGTTCGCCAAACAGTACTTCAACCAGGTCAAGAACACCCGCCAGTGTGTCGCACTCGCCCTCGGTCGCTTTTCCGGCCTTATGCCTCTGCCTTATGGCTGTCTTAACGAGCGGGTAACCGAATTGGCACAGATTGCTCTGGCGCAACTGCTGGCCGACGAATATGGCGTGGCGACATATAGCATAGAAGATTATCCGGACATGTATGGCGTGCTTAATTCAACCACGCATATCGGTATGTACAGGTTCATGTTTGACGGGTTGGGTGTTCCGTTTGAGCAACAGGATGTACCCATGCTGCCGGGCGTGGCGGACAATGTTCTGACTCAGCGGCTGCTTTCCAGCCATCCCGATTTCTCAATGGTGGAATCCCTGGCCTCGGTAGGCTTGGGTATGGAGTGGGGCGTGCCGGAATTTTTCAGCCTGCTGCTTGGCGGGATCATTCGCTGGGCCTGGAAAAACGATGTCGAGCTGACTCAGCATCATCTGATCGTACTCATTGCTCACGTCAAGTATGACGTGATGCATGCCATCTCCGTGATGCTGATTACCAGTTTTTTCAACCATGAAAATGATGCCGTGACCCAGATCAAGCAAGCTACCAATACCCTGATGTCTAGCCGCTATGGCATGATGAGCGATCTCTATCGTCACGTCTTCAATGAAGAGTGCCCCAACATCGACGAGATCGGGCTCGAGTCCCGCTACCAGCTGAAAGACCGGCGTATCGCCGATGCACTGATTGAAGCCCGCAAGAGTGTGGCGCCAGAGCGGGTGCTGGGGGGTAGCGATTACCAAACCAGCACCGATCTACCCTTCGTTTTTTCCGATTAAAACGACACTATTTAGAGAGGCGTGACCATGCAGGATTTCTCCAGTGAGGCTGGCCGGAAGTTCCAGACCCGCCTGATCGCTACGGCCAAAGGCCGTCATGGCGCCAAAGATATGAGTCGGGAGGAGGCATGTGATGCGCTTACCTTCCTGTTTTCTGCTGAAGCACACCCAGCTCAGATCGGCGCTTTCCTCACCGCCATGCGGTTTAAAGGCACCAAGGTAGAGGAGTCGAAGGGTTTTCTCGACGCAATGGAAGCAGCCGCAACCTTGATCGAACCCAAGGTAGAGAATCTGATCAACTGCAATGGCCCCTACGATGGGCGGAAAAAGGCGCTCAACCTGAGTGTGCCCGCTGCGATCGTGACGGCCGCGGCCGGGGTGCCGGTGATTCTGCACTCCAATACCGGACTGCCGCCAAAATATGGGGTAACCAATGTCCGCATGTTGCAGGCGATGGGTATTGCTGCCGCTGGGGAACCAAAGGCGGTAGAGAGAGATGTTGAGCAAAAAGGTTTGGGCCATCTCTATGCTCCTCAATATCTGCATGGCGTAGAGCGCCTCAAGCCTTATCGGCAACTTCTGTTCTATCGCTCTTTCCTGCATGCCTGCGAGGTCATGCTCAATCCTGCTGGAGCTAAGCGCTCTCTTATCGGAGCGGCGCATGAATCGTTTCTGGAACGTTTTGCTACAGCCGCCGGTGAACGAGGTCAGGAACGGGTCATGGCGGTGCAGGGGCTTGATGGTGGTGATGAACTGCCGTTGGCGCCGACGGCCGTGGTCGAATACCGTGATGGGGCAATCGAGCGCTATACCCTAGCGCCAAGCGACTTTGGTCTTGCTGAAAAACCACACCATCCTTGCGAGGAGCCGCCAGCAGCGGCCGCCCGGGTGGAAGCGACTCTAGCGGGAACGGACGACATGCACCTGGATGCGATCCTGTTTAATGCCGGAATACGCATTAACCTGGGGGGGCGTGCAGACAGCATCGAAGCGGGTATCGCGCTGGCGCGGGAAACAATCACCAGTGGCTGCGCCCAGCAGAAACTTATTCAACTGCGCGGGCAGTGAGGTTGGATGCCAAGTACAAAGCATCCAGGGGGCATTAACGCTGCGAACTAGTGACTGGCAGGGTTGTCGCCTGTTTCTTGTGTGGTCGGACTACGCTCATCGTCTCCCATAACTCTATCGAGTATCTCCAGGGCGCCGTCTACAAAGCGAGGACACACATCTTCAAACATGCCTAGCTTGCGGGCCTTGCTGTAGCCTGGGGTGGTGCCGATGTCACATCCAAGTAGTTCCTTGCAGTTGACCGATCCAAACTCATCTTCGAACGCTGCAATAAACTCTCTTACGATTCTGTAGGTGTTCTCCTTCGCAGCCGTATCTCCTGGTTTTTCAGAGCCGGAATGCAGGCCGATGATTGCAATAGCTCCGGTCACGGCGCCACAGCAGCCGCCGGTACGCCCCATACCGCCGCCAAAACCTGCGGCAATGGTGAGGGCGGACTTCTGATCCAGTCCGTACCTTCCACAACGGGCGGATAACACTGCCTGTGAGCATGAATAACCCTCAGCGAAGGTATCTGATGCCTTTTTATCTTTAGTCATATTGGATCTGCTTTTATGGTTGAGCTGCATGGTTTAAGGGAGTCGTGGTTATATTCTGATGTTTATCAATATATGGCAAGTAGTAACGCTGTTTTAAGTTTGTTCGCACTGAATGATTTAACTGCGAAATATTATCGATTGTATTCCCTGGCTTGTTTAACCGAGGTAGAGCCCAACACTCAACAGGGCAGAGTAGGCCAATTGTAGTCTGGCGGTATTGGCCAGATATCGGTTGAATATGGGGCCAGGTTTTTCCTGGATGAAGCTGCGTAACAATAGTAGAGCTGCGGGCGTCAGGATAAGAATCAGCCAGATCCAGCCCCCGACGCTGGAAAGCAGCAATGGAAGCAGAAATGGCAACAGCAGAAACAGACCGTAGATGATGTGAGACCTCTTTGTTCCAAGATAGTGAGTGAGGGTCAGCTTATGCGCCTTGGTATCGGTCTCCAGATCACGGTAGTTGTTTACCAGCAGAACCGCGGCGGCGAGCAGACCCAGGGCGCAGGCGCAGTAGAATGAATTCAGGGACAACTGAAGAGTTTGCAGGTAGTAACTACCCATGACCGCAACCAGCCCGAAAAAAACAAATACAAACAGCTCACCGCTGGCGCTATAGGCAATGGGCTTGGGTCCACCGGTGTAGGCGTATCCGCTGGCAAGGGATAGTAGACCGACTACCACTATCGGCCAGCCGCCAACGCTGGCCAGGTAGATGCCTAGGAGAAAGGCCAGGCCGAAACAGAGATGGGATGCACTCTTTACCTGGGCTGATGTGAACCACCCTTGGGCTGTAGCTCGTGCCGGCCCTATTCGTTCCGGACCGTCAGCCCCGCGTTCGTGATCTGCGGCATCGTTGTACAGGTTGGTTCCTATCTGGATAAATAGCGCCACGATCAGGGCGGCCGTTGCCGTTAGCCATTGCAGTCGGCCCAATTCAGCGTAGGCAAGGCTGCTGCCCACCAGGACTGGCGCCACAGATATACCCAGGGTTTTGGGACGTATGGCAAGAAGCCATCTGCCAATTATGCTCATGGACGCCGCGGGAATTTGCTGAAGTCAGGGTCGCGTTTCTCTACAAAGGCATCCCTTCCTTCCTGCGCCTCCTGGGTCTGGTAGAACAGCGCGGTGGCATTGCCGGCAAGTTCCTGAATGCCGGCCAGACCATCGGTCTCTGCATTGAAGGCAGATTTCAGCACCCGCAGGGCGGTGGGTGACAGGCTGAGCATCTCGCGACACCAGCCGACGGTCTCGGTTTCAAGATTGGCCAAGGGGACGACCGTATTCACCAGGCCCATTGCCAGGGCTTGTTGCGCATCATACTGACGGCAGAGTAACCAGATCTCTTTGGCCTTTTTCATGCCCACGCTGCGGGCCAGTAGTCCGGCCCCCAGACCGCCATCAAAACTGCCCACCCTGGGGCCGGTCTGGCCAAACCTGGCATTGTCTGCGGCAATGCTAAGATCACAGATCAGGTGCAGCACATGGCCACCACCGATGGCGTAGCCTGCAACCATGGCCACTACCGGTTTGGGCAGAGTTCTGATCTGGCGTTGCAGTTCCAGTACGTTCAGGTGCTCTACTCCAGTGTCGTCTTTGTAACCACCTTCGCCTCTTATCTTCTGATCGCCACCAGAGCAAAAGGCCTTATCACCGGCGCCGGTTAGAATGATTGCACCGATGGCAGGATCCAGATGCGCACGTCTGAAGGCATGCCCCAACTCCTGAACCGTCTTGGGGCGAAAGGCGTTGTGTACCTGGGGCCGGTTGATGGTGATCTTGGCTATTCCTTCTGCCTGATGATAGAGGATATCTTCAAACTCTACGTCCGGTGGGATCTTCCATTCTATGTTGCTGCTCATGTGTTATTAGCCTGTGTCGGTGGTGAGATGATATTTATTCAGAGAAGGCGTAAGGTCTACAATAACTGATTACGTTTGGTTGTTATACGGAGTATCTGTTGACAGAGTATAAGAAATTTTTGCACTGGTCTGTAACTGCTTTCCTGCTGATCGCGCTTCTGCTGACATTGCCGTCTGTGGCAAAAGAACAAACCAAGATTGGGACTAAGGCAAAGGAGTCAGCCGTTCCTGAACTTGATCTGGATATGATCAAGTCGCGAATAGCGGACCTGGAGGCAGCGGAGGGTCAAGACCAGGGGGCCAAGGTTGCACTGGAGTTATATCGTAGCGCCCAAACAAACCTCAAGACTGCTCTTGATGATGATGAGTTGTCTGCCCAATACAGGCAGGCTGTCGATACTTCAGCCAAACAGCTTAGTGAGCTGGAGGCTCAGCTTAAGTTGCAAAAGAGTGCCCTGCAAAAGATAGAAGATACCAAGCTTAATCTTGATTCGGACGAACTCAAACAGAAGTTGGATAAGGCAATTGCTAACAACAATCTGGATCAGGGGCGACTGTCTGATCTGGAATCAGAATTGTATCAAGAGCGGCTTCGTCCAGATCAGACCAGTACCGAACTGCGAGAGATAAAGAAAAAACTTAGTGAAGCCGAAAGGAAACAGCCAGCTGTTCAGGATGCAGGTGCGGTGTTTGTTGCCGCCCAGCGCACTGCCCAGCTTGCGAACAAACTTGCACTATCCAGCCGGGTAAAGCGACTGGAAATGGAGCGCCTTAGTCACACCCCGCGTCTTTCACTCCTGAATATGCGGATCGAGTTGGTCACCGGTCAGGTGAAACAGTCAAAGCTTTGGATGGGGTTGTTACAGGAGCAGCTCAACAAGTCACTGGCGGAGGAGGCCAAGAAGGCGCGTCGGGCTACAGATATAGCCAGGGAAGGTACCCTGGGCGAACATCCTATTGTGCGTAAACAGGCGGACTATAATTCTAAGCTCAGCCTAAAGCTGGGGGAGCTGACAGATGATATCGAGCAGGTCATCGAAGCCAAAGGAGAGATTGCAGCAAGACTGAAGCAGATTGAACAAAACTGGGAACGCTCGCAGCAGCAGGTGGAGATAGTGGGCCTGGACGAGCCGTTGGGAGAGCTGCTTCTGGCCCAGAATAGGTCGCTGCCTGATGTCCGGCAACTGGATCTGACAGTCGACAAGTATCGCCGGGAGATGTCTCTGGTGCGGGTGCAACAATTCAGGCTGATGGATGAGTTGCAGCAATTCTCTGACGACAAGATGGTTGTTGTGTTTATTGCCAAGTTGTACCCGGCAGACCTGAGTCAGGACGAATTGTCTGCATTTGAACAGGCCACTCAAAAGTTGATTCAGGACCGGGTGCAATTGTTGGATAAGCTGTCAGCGGAATACGCGCGCTACGAAAACGCCCTGAGTGACCTGAGCCTGGAGCAGCACCAGTTGAGGAATGAAGTTGCTGGCTATCAAGAGTTTTTGAATAAAAATCTGGTTTGGATACCGAGTGCGCCGCAACTGGGTATGGCTGATCTGGGCGAGATGCGTGAAGGGTTGGGATGGTTGTTTCGTCGGGATAATTCGGGTGCGGTAGCAGCCAAACTTAAACAATCTGTTCAGCGGTTCCCGGTCAGGGTTGGGGTTGTCATCCTGATCATTGTTCTCCTGATCAAATTCCGTGGGCGCATGCTGAGTCAGATGGAATCGGTGCTGCCAAAGATTGGCAAGGTGAACCATGACCGGTTCAGATTTTCCGTGGTGGCCCTGTTCTACACGTTCCTGTTAGCCTTACCTCCACCCCTTGCCATGGGCGGTGTGGGTTGGTTGTTGTACAAGGATGAACCATCAAGCTTTGCATTGGCTGTGGGCATGGGGATATTGTCTGTGTCGGCACTCCATCTGGTGCTTAGGTTCGGCCGCTACCTGGTGATACCTAATGGCCTCGCCCGCAATCATCTGCGTTGGGACCCATATGCGGTAGATGTCTATGCCCGAACCCTACCTTGGTTAACTCTATTATTTGTACCAGCCGTCTTCATTGCCAGTATCACCGAGTGGGAATTGGATGAGGGCTATTGGAATTCGCTGGGACGTGTTGCAAGCATAATGACTACGCTCATCATGCTGTGGTTTGCCCATATCAGTCTCAACCCCAATCATGGTGCCCTGAGCCGTTCGCGCCACATCATGCTACAGGGGGTGCGCCTGAAGATGCTGTGGTATCCCCTGGCGCTCCTGCTGGGACTGATGTTGTTGGTGCTGACCATAGAGGGTTATCACTACACCGCCATTGTTCTGAAGCGCTTGCTGTTTGCCTCCTTCACTATTGGCGTGATCACCCTGCTGTTGCATAGTTTTGCCCGCCGCTGGTTGTTGGTAGCCGAACGGCGTCTGGCGTTGAAACGCGCCCGCGCCAAGCGCGAGGCGGCACATGAGGCAAAGGCGGCAAAACAGGCGGCGGATGCTGCCGGAGAGGGGGTTCCGGAAGCGGAAGATTTGGAGGAGATCAATCTTACCAGCATCAGCGAACAGACCCAGCGACTGTTGCGCGTGGTCGCGGTCGCCTCATTCTTCGTGGCGATGTTTTTTCTCTGGTCGATATTGACTCCCGCCCTGGGTGGGCTGGATGAGATCATCCTGTGGCAGCGCCAGACTCCCGGGGTTGGGGGGTTGGCCCTGATATCGGTCTCTGTATGGGATCTGTTGCTGGCTGTGCTGGTGATTGTTTTGATGCTGGTTGCAGTAAGAAATATGCCAGGCCTGTTGGAGATAGCCATACTTCAGCCGCTGGCGCTGGAGCTGGGTAACCGCTACGCGGTTACCATGGTTAGTCGTTATCTGATCTTTGCTACCGGCTTCATTGTGGCGTTGAATATGTTGGGGGTCGGTTGGGGGGATGTGCAGTGGTTGGTGGCGGCCGTGGGTGTCGGCTTGGGTTTTGGCCTTAAAGAGATCTTTGCCAACTTCTTTTCCGGCCTGATCATCCTGTTTGAACGCCCCATACGGATTGGGGATACCGTGACCATCGGCGATCTCAGTGGTACCGTAACCCGTATCCGTATTCGTGCCACCACAGTTACCGACTGGGATAACAAAGAGCAGGTAATTCCTAATCAAAACTTCCTGATCAATCCCCTGATCAACTGGACCCTGTCTGACATGATTACCCGCGTGGTATTCAATGTTGGTATCGCCTATGGCTCGGACACCGAGAAGGCATTACGGATCATGACCGATGTGGTGAATGCCCATCCGGAGGTGATGGATGAACCGCGTCCGACCGTATTTTTCATCGGTTTTGGCGACAGCTCCCTGGACTTCGAGGTGCGGGTGTTTGTCCGAGAACGCCTGCGGCGGGTGCCTATCAGGCATGATCTGCACATGGCGTTGGACCAGGCCCTGCGCGAAGCCGGTATCGAGATACCATTTCCCCAGCGCGATCTGCATCTCAGGTCTATAGCGCCGGATATACAACTGAAGGGGCCGAATTCGGACTGACGCTGCGGACGTGTTCAGACCTGGGTGACGCTGGCCCAGTAGCTTCGGTGCCGGGCCACGCTCTGTTCTCTGTCGATAACCACCTCGATCAGACTGAGGCCGGACTCTTGCGTGGCGATATTGAGTGCGGATGAAAACTTCGACTGTCTGGTCACTCGCTGGAAGCTCAGGGAGTAGAGGGCAGCAATCTTGCTGAGGTCCAGATTGGTTGGGGTCAGCCAGTGCTGTTCAAACTGTTCCAGCCTTGCCTGCGGCAGGTAGCCAAAGATACCGCCACCGTTGTTGTTCAGCACCACCATTACCCCATCTGTGTCGGCCGCGGCGAGCAATCCATTCATGTCGTGGTAGCAGGCAAGATCTCCCAGCAGTCCGAAAACGGGGGCGTCAGTACTGGCTGCGATCCCCAGCATGGTTGAGATATTGCCATCGATGCCGCTGGCACCGCGATTGGCCATGATGCGTACCGGCTTGGCCCTGGAGCCGCTCCAGCTGTCCAACTGGCGAATGGGCATAGAGTTGCTGCAAAACAGGATGCTGTCGGCGGGAATCGCCCGGATCAGATCCTCTACTACCCTGTCCTCACAAGGCAGGTCTGCGTCATTGCCTAGGCGGATGGCGCTGACCCGCTCCTCTTCCTGTCTAAAGCGATTGAGCCAGTCATCCTCGCCCGGTGGTGGCCGCCCCGCCATGATCTGGTTGCACAAGGCAATCGGATCGGCACGAACCATCTCACGCGTTTGGTGCAGTGGGTCCGGCCAGTCGCCTCTGGGGGCGCAGAGGATGGTTGCAGGTGAGGAGTGTTTGAGATATTTGGCCAGAACTGCGGATACTGGCATGGCCCCGAAGCGTAGAACCCAGTCGGGCCGGTTCTGTTGGAAAAAGTTCCGGCGGCGCAGGAATGCGTCATAGTGGCAGATGATATTGGATTGGCCATGCACGCCAAAGCGTAGATTGCTCAGGGGGTCGGCCAGTATCGGAACATGTAGACGCCGAGCCAGTTCTGCCACCGCAGGGGCAAAATCACCCTGCGGGGTCGAGGGGCCGCAGATGATGATGCCAGAGCCTTTGGCGATGATGGCCAGTATCCGTTCGAGCTGCTCCGGGTCCGGTGTCTGCTCAGGCCTGCTAAGCGCTATGGTGTCGTTGCCGATCTCGGGCGGAGAGATGTTCTCCGGGATCAGCGGCTCACGAAATGGCAGATTGAGATGGACTGGGCCAGGGTTAGCGCCAGTGGCTAGGTGCGCCGCCTTTACCCCCAGGGCCTTGATCTGTGCCAGGGCGGTCGGCTCGAGGCGTGCAGGTCCGGGATCGAAAAAGCCCCGTACCTGGTGGTTGAACAGGTGGGACTGGTCGATGGTCTGGTTGGCGCCGCAGTCGTGCAGTTCCGGTGGCCGGTCTGCGCTCAATAGGATAAGGGGAATCCCGGAGTGGTTGGCCTCAATCACGGCGGGATACCAGTGAGCGGGGGCGCTGCCAGAGGTGGCGATGACCGCGACCGGGGAGAGGTTCTCCTTGGCCAGCCCCAGGGCGAAAAAGGCGGCACAACGTTCGTCCACCTGGGTCCAGATCCTGATACGAGGGTTACGGCTGGCGGCCAGCACCAGTGGAGTGGAGCGGGAGCCGGGTGAGATGACCATACGATGTACGCCCGCCGCAGCAAGGCCATCTGTCAGGGCATCTGCCCAGAGCAGATTTGCGGTGCCCTGATCGGTCATGGGTCGGTTTGTAGCCAATTAGAATACATCGGAAAAGTATAAGGATAGTTGCCCTGAGTCGCCATAGTTTGATCAGGAATTTTCTAGTGCTTCCAGCATGACGCTGAATTTGAGTTCGGTCTCGGCAAACTCTGTATCTGGATCGGACCCGGCGGTGATACCGGCCCCGGCAAACAGATCTGCCCGGTCCTGGTCGAGCAGGGCGCAACGCAGGAGTACGGCCAGTTCCCCATCGCCCTGGCAATCTATCCAGCCGGCGGCACCGGCGTACCAGCCGCGCTCAAATGGTTCATTCTGTTTTAGCCAGTTACCGGCATCGGCAGCGGGGGAGCCGTTTACTGCTGCGGTTGGATGTATGTTTTTGGCAACTTGTAGCAGATTTACCTCTGGCTTGAGTTGCCCGGTTATCTCGGTCCAGAGATGTTGCAGGTTGCGCAGGCGGATCAGGGATGGTTGATCGGAATAATCAAGGTCGGTGCAGAGTGGTTGCAGCGAAGATGTTATATCCTCAACCACCAGGTTGTGTTCATGCCGATTCTTAGGGTCAGTCAGCAAAAAGTCGCCCAGATCCAGATCCGCTTGTTCAATTGCGGAGCGTTGTACGGTTCCGGCAACAGCGTCACAGGTTATGTTGTCTCCTTCCGATCTGCCCAGCCGTTCCGGGGTGGCCGATACAAATATGCGTTCACCCAGATGGTTGGCAATTAAAACGCTGCTGGGATAGAGGTAGCTCAGGGTCGACATAAGATGGCGCGGGTTTAATCTTCGCTGAGCCTGCACCTGTAGGCGTCGGGCCGGCACCACCTTGTTTAATCTGCCAGATGAAATGGTCGTTTGCGCATTCTGTACCAGTTTGCGCCACTGGTTTCGGTCAGATGAGGTTGAAGTTATTGCCAGGGTTGTTTTGCATCCTGGCGGTTGGTGTGGCTGGTAGAGCGATGCAATAAGGCCAGAAAATAGTTCCATCCAGCGTTGCTGGATGGATTCTTTAGCCCGGTTCTCCTGGAGATCCACGCTAAACGATGCCACGCAGCAGTTGTCGCGCTGATGCAACGTTAGCTCAGGCAGGAACATCCCGGAGTTGGGCAGTCCGTCCCAGGGGGCTTGCATCGGATCGTCCTGGTTGAATGCGAAACAGAAGTAGCTAACAGGCCGCAGGCCGGTCTGTTCCAGATCTAACCACTCCCAGTGGTGGTGCATCTCCTGCATTGCACGGTCTATCTCTCTAAGCCTACCCTCGCCGGATGCGGTGACGCTCTTGGCTATTCCCAGCCCAAGGATGGTTTCATCCTCGCTGGGGCGATCCCAGAAAAACCAATCCTCCTCTATATTGGGCAGGGAGCGTAGGTGTATCTCCTGGACCGGGATTAGTATGGACAGTACCCCGCCCCTCCCCATGTCTACCTTCGCTAACCTGCTGCTCAGATAGTCATCTACACGGTTTATCAGGGCTTG
>SWBW01009772.1_pt3 | contig 20297 bp, 19 predicted proteins | sample 4693041 | NCBI WGS metagenome assembly SWBW01 (sample SAMN10267271, study PRJNA491770) | bioreactor metagenome | isolation source: DHS bioreactor inoculated with marine methane seep sediment | place: Japan: Omine Ridge, Nankai Trough | collected 2006-05-06 | reverse complement strand
TAAGGATCGCTACGCACCCGGTCGCGCCCTGATTGACGCTGGGGCGATAGTCGCTCTGGCAACGGACCACAACCCTGGTTCCTCCCACACGCAGTCAATTTTGCGGGCGGTTGAGCTTGGCGTGATGCGCGGTGGACTCACCGCAGCCGAGGCAATCGTTGCCGTTACCGCCAACGCCGCCTACGCTGTGGGTCGCGAGGAAACCATCGGCTCCCTTGAGCCAGGTAAGCAGGCCGACATTACCATCCTTGACGTGGCAACGCCAGAGGAGCTGATCTACGCCTGGGGTGTCAACCACGTTACTAGCATTGTGAAACGCGGAAAACCTATAACTATCTAACGAAGAGCCACTTAACCACCGCAGCAAGGGGATGAAATGCTGACAAAACTAACCATTAACGAGTTTCTGGAGAAGCTGGGCAGCAACGAACCCGCGCCCGGAGGCGGCTCTGCCTCCGCTCTGGCGGGAGCTATGGGAGCCGATCTCCTGGCAATGGTCTGCGCCCTGACCGATGGCAAGAAGGACTACGAGGCACACTGGGACGAGTGCAAAGCGGCATTTGACGAAACCAAGGCTGCCTCAAAGCGGCTCCGCGAGCTGATTGACGAAGACACCGCAGCCTTCAACGAGTGGATGACCGCCATCGCCATGCCAAAGAAAAGTGCCGAGGCGAAGGAAGCTCGCAAAGAGGCGATTCAGGTGGCAATCAAAAAGGCAACGGAAAAGCCCTTTGAAATCGCCACGGTCGCTCGCCAGATGCTCACTCGCGCTCCCCGCCTGGCTGAGGTCGGCAACAAAAACGCTATCAGCGACATCGGCGTGGGTTCGCTGCTGCTCACCACGGCGGTCAACGGCGGACTGCTCAACGTGGAGATCAACCTCGGCGGAATCAAGGACGACAGGTTCGTCGCGAAGATGAAGGCGGGGATGGAGAATCTGCGCCAGGGCATGGCGACTGACCTCAACGCGGCAATGCGCACCGTCCACGCCAACCTGTAGGTTCGCCGGATTCAAACAGTTACAAATAAAAAAAGCGGGTGGAAGCAATCCCATCCGCTTTTGTATGCTCGTCGCTACTCTTGATTCCTACCGACTACAGAATCACACTCAGAATGTTGCTGATGGCCTCAACATCGGCCTTGACCATTGGAAGCATCTTGATGGCCTCTTCAAGGTTGGTCTTCGCTTCGTCAAGCTCGCTCTGTGTCGTCTGCAAGGTGGCTGCCTGCGTTGGATTATCCGAAATATCTTCGGCGATATCCTTCAGATTTTCCACCACAGTGGGGAGTAACTCGCTAATCCGCGTCAGCAAATCCTCAATTGTGGCAGGTAAATCGGTTATATTGCCCAGATGCTTGTTTGCCTGAGCGTCCTGAGCGGCTGTTATCGAGCTTTTAACCGTATCTTTATCTTTATCAGAGACTTTCTCTTCGAATGGATCCGCTATCCCCTGATCACCAAAGAGTACCACCAGGAAATCGCGGGCCTGATCCACCTGGTAGGTAATGCTCTCCATCTCGGACTTTATCTTCTCCGTCTTATCGACAGAAGCGTCGTAGGCACTGGTACTCACGGAACTACCGCCGATACCGACAGCACTGAACTGAGCGAAACTCGCGCAGACCAGCACCAGCAGGCTGACAACCAGTAATTTTCGCATCTTTCCCCTTCAGGTTTTGTTGAGATTTAGTGAACCGAACCAGAAAGCGTCCAGACAGATACACAGTCCCCGTCCATATACCACAACATCGACGAGGCACAACCTAGCCACATTACGCTCATCCTTCCCAAATTGTCAAGGTTAATTAAAAAAGAGTCGGAATTAACCGACTCTTTTGCTGATTCGTCAAACTACCAAACGACTACCTCTGGCTATCCACTATTTATCCAAAAAGCGGGGGAGGAACTCTTCCAGATACTCCTCGCGGATGCGCTTCAGCTCGCCCTTGGGCAGGCTGGCCAGCAGCTCCCAGCCGAGATCAAGGGTCTCCTCGATACTCCGGTTGTCGTCCTCGCCCTGCCCGATGTACCGCTTGTCAAACTCCTCGGCGAAGGCGAAGTACTTCTTGTCGAGGTCGGAGAGGGCGGCCTCGCCAAGAATGACGGCGAGTTCCTGGGCATCCTTACCCCGTGCGTAGGCGGCAAAGAGCTGGTTGAAGACATCGGAGTGGTCTTTGCGGGTTTTGCCATCGCCGATTCCCTTGTCCTTGAGGCGGGAGAGCGACTGCATCACGTCCACCGGCGGATAGATGCCCTTTTTGTGCAGGGGGCGGTGGAGGATAATCTGCCCCTCGGTGATGTACCCGGTGAGGTCGGCGATGGGGTGGGTCTTGTCGTCCTCGGGCATGGTGAGAATCGGAATCTGGGTGATTGAACCTTTGCGACCCTTGATGCGCCCGGCGCGTTCGTAGAGGCTGGAGAGGTCGGTGTAGAGGTAACCCGGATAGCCGCGCCGACCGGGGATTTCTTTACGGGCAGCGGAGATTTCGCGCAGAGCCTCGCAGTAGTTGGTCATATCGGTCATGATAACCAGCACGTGCATATCCATCTCGTAGGCGAGGTACTCGGCGGCGGTGAGCGCCATCCGTGGCGTGGAGATGCGCTCGATTGCCGGGTCGTCGGCGAGATTCATGAACAGCACAGCGCGATCCAAAGCTCCGGTACGGCGGAAGTCATCGATGAAATACTGGGCTTCCTCGAAGGTAATACCCATCGCCGCGAAGACCACGGAAAAGCCCTCGCCGGACTGAAGAACCGTAGCCTGACGGGCGATCTGCGCCGCCATCTGCTGGTGAGGCAGTCCCGCGCCGGAGAAAATCGGCAGCTTCTGCCCGCGAACCAGGGTGTTCAGACCGTCAATGCAGCTAATCCCGGTCTGGATAAACTCGTCGGGATAGTCGCGGGCGTAGGGGTTGATCGGCGAGCCGTTGATGTCCCGCCGCTCTTCGGGGATGATCTCCGGGCCGTCGTCAATCGGTCGTCCCTGACCGTCGAAGATTCGCCCCAGCATCTCTGGAGAAACGCCCAACTCCACACTCTTGCCGAGGAAGCGCACCTTGGAACCGGGAACATCGATGCCCGTCGCGCCCTCAAAAAGCTGAAGGAGAGCCTTGTCGCCGTTGACTTCGAGAACCCGCCCCCGGCGAATCTCACCGTTGGGCAGCTCGATCTCCGCCAGCTCCTCGTACTTTACCCCGCTCACGCCGCTAATCAGCATCAGCGGTCCGGCGATCTCCTGAGTGGAGCGGTATTCCTTCAGCGGCTTTACAGTGGCTACTTTAGCTTTGCTCATCTTCTGCCCATCGTTTCGCAACGCGAGGGCGTTGCATCCCATTGATAATGCCTGTTGTTTCTAAAATCCAATACGTTTACGTGATACAGCGGAACTTGTCCTGTTAGTCGGAGCTTTCCGGCACTTTATTGCGAATACAGCGGCAGAAGCCGTGGTAGTTAGCGCAGATTCCGCCGAAGATCGAGATTAGTCCCCAGAAGAGCGGACGGGTGAGAATCCCCACCAGGGTCGGCTCGGAGTACGGCAGCAAGGTGATTCCCCAGGTCAGCAGGAACGCGCCGACGACGATGCAGGTGTGGCCGAAGATAATCAGGGGAACCCGACCGCCCAGCCAGCCAAGAATGGCGAGGGAGGCTCCGATGAGACCGGGAACCAACCCCCAGAATCCGCTGGCGACGAGCGCGTAAACTCCCCAGCCAAAGATGATTACACCCAGAGAAAAAGAAACGATACTCTTAATCTTCATTCGCGATAACCCTCAACCATCGGCTGAAACACAACGCCTACTTCCCGCAAGCCGCCCCACCGGTTAGTTCGATAAACCGTTCGTGGTCTTTCAGAGGGGCAAGGTCTTCGTCTTTGACGGCAAATTTGCAATAGGCAGGGTAGATGTCGATCGCCTTTGCCAGTTGCTCCAACGCCTCGTCATGGCGACCCTGAAGGGTCAGGACGCAGGCTAAATTGTAGACGGCCTTATATAAGATAGGGTTTAGCTCAATCGTCCGCCGTAAGCATTTTTCGCTCTCCGGCAATCGATCAAGCTCCAGATATATCTTGCTCAGATTAAAGTAAGCGTAATCATAATCAGGGTTAATTTCAATTGCCAAATTACAGCAATCGAGAGCTTTATCGTACTGGCGGGTACGCTCGTAAACTACTGCCAGGTTGTTCAGAATAAAGAGATCCCGGGGAGCATGTTTTAGCCCCTCTTCCAACACCTCAACCGCTTTAGCGGCCTTACCGTTACGAAGAAGATGAACCGCCTGATTCGCCCACGAACCACCGATTGTTGGGTCGTAGAGGATTGCCTGCTCGAAGGAGGCAAGGGACTCCTCAGCGGTGGCAGGGTTGCTTTCCAGATACAAGCCACGCCAGTGCCAGTCCAGTCCTATCTGCTTCCGCAGGGAGGCGGAAAGGTTGCGGACAATGCCGGGTCCATAGAGCGGCGGTTTCTTCAGCCCAAAACACTCGTAGTAGGAAAGCTGTTCTTCTTCGGGTGCGTCTTCCTCACGCAGCAGTGGGTCAAATCTACCCCGGTAACCAGCCCGGTACAGGGTGGTTGTTACCAGGGAGAGCAGGGTTTCGGTTACAACAACCTGGTCTGTTTTGGCCTGTTGTTGCAAAACATATGTTGTGTTGATTGCCTCGGAGTAGCTGACCCCACTGGCGTAGCCTTTTAGATCGTCGTGGTTTACCCGCCCAAAATGAACACCGATGCGCATTTTTAACAGACTGGATGAATCTGGTAGCCCGGGAGCGATGCTTTCTTTCCAATAACGTCGCCAGGAGCTGGCGATACAGAGCGCGAAGGTTAGTGCCTCGTTGGGATGGTCAAAAATCAGCAGATTGCCGTCGCCCAGATTTACTGGTTTGAAGGGGAGCTTACCGGAGAGGGTACAGCGGTGGGCAAAGTCCATCACGAGGCGAGTATGCTCCCGATAGAACAGGGTAACAAGGTAGTCCGGCATAGTCCGCATTGCCAGCTTGCTCGCGGCCAGGTCGGTAAACACAATGGGATAAAACGATGTTGAACTGATTGTCGCTCCCTTCCTGAGTGGACTATTCGGACGGAGTATCCTCCTCAATATCCTCGGTATGTTCTTCCGCCGGAGTATCTTCGCTCAACGGCTCTTCCACCGGGGGCAAAAGCTCCGCCGGGAGTTCACAGCCTTGCCAGAGGCGGTTTTCCGTGGCAAAAGTTATCTCGCGCTCAATGTGGTCAACATCAACATACCAGAGAAAGTCGGTCCAGCGCACCAGTCCGACCATGTCCGTAGCGGTGTAGAGAACCGTTCCCGACGCGGGATCGCTCCAAATCAGCCGCATACCGATCTCTCGACCAAACAGATTACCCAGCTCGCAGAGGTACTGGTCGCCCCAATCCAGAGCCTCGACCTCCAGCCTGGAAGCCACCTTCCACGCCGGAACATCGAGGTACAGCCGCTGGATTTCCTCCCGCGCCCGATTGGTGATTGCCTCGGCTTCCGCTGGCGTAGAGGGAGCCGGCGAGAAGAACATCTGTCCGGTGTTTATGGAGGGGTCGCCGGCGAACTGCCCCTGAATCGTCAATGACATGCCGGTGATTCCGCCGCCCTGGAACTTGAGCAAAAAGCGTTCGAGGTTGGCAAGTTCCGGGGTTCCGGCAATAATCTCGACGGTGTCGGGCTGCCCTTGATTTCTTGACAGCGGCTGAGTCAGGTCGCGATCTTCGGGAGCCACCAGCGCGCCCTCAATCAGCCAATCCGCAGGTGTGGGCTGGTGAAGGGTTACGTTGGAGTGGGGATAGCGAACAAATACCGCGCCGGAAATCTCCGTGGGACTGACCCGCACCACCTGGAGGGCGAGGTAGTCGTCCTTGATAACGAAGCTCTCGCCACGAGCCAAATCGGCGAGGGGGACTTCTACCTCGCTCAGCTCGTTTAGCTGAAGCTGAAGGCGCGGTGCTTCGTCGTCGTAGAGATAGGCGACCTGCGCCACCAAAATCTCTTTTTCGACATCAGAACAATCCGGCAGAATCAGATTGGTCGCCAAACCCTTCTCGCGGAGGATCAGGGGACGCTCGTCGTCCAGCGGGGCATAGAAGCTGATCAACGGCTCGGAAGCCAGTGATATTCCGGCGGTATCCGGGTAGGTAACCTCGGCGCAGGGGGTTAGCTCGGCAAACTTATCCTCGTCGCCGCCGCAGGCAACGGATAGTGCAAGCGCGATAAATAGTATCAGGGCAAGGGGGCGGCGGAGCGGTGCCAGATTCAATTTTCTTCCTCAGCTTTTAGTCGTTGTTAAGGTTTAGGTGAGCTAAGTGTGCTGTTTTCAGTTCATAGTGAATCTACGAGCAACTCCAGGTTAGCCTCTCGCCCAGAACGCCATTGCGTAAATCCACCATCACGGCTCTTCGCGGCAGGGATTTTTGCCGATGAGGCAATCCCCGCCCTACATTGTCATTACACGTTTTACGAGAAGCGGTCAAACGCGGGAACAGATACCAAAGTCAACCAGCCCCTCAGCCGCGAAAGTGTGATACAACGCACCGCGTTGCCTGCCTACGGGCAATCTGTCTTAGCTGACCCAAGCGCGGAAGTTAACGCTAGTTAACGAAGAATATCAGCCGCGAAGCTATGTGCAGCTTTAAGCTGCTAGTCGCGGCCTTCGGTAACCAGTTCTTCTATCTGTTTTGCCAGGTCGTCTTCGATGGCATCAACGCGCTTGTCCATGTCGTCTTCTTTGATGTAGCGGGCGCGTCCGATATCTTCGCGTACTGGCAGGTTGAAGAGGGCATCGGTGTCGAGATCGGGGTTGTCGAGAACGCTCTTCGCCGCGTGATAGTAGCCCATGACCAGCCTGAGCAGGCGATACTGCTTCTCGGCACTGGTGTAGGTATCAACGGGATGGAAGGCATCCTGGTGGAGGTAGTCCTCGCGGATTGAGCGGGAGACCTCCATGATCAGTCGGTCGCGTGGAGAGAGGGACTCCATCCCGACGAGTCGGACGATCTCTTCGAGTTCGGCTTCGCGCTGAAGCAGTGCCATCGCCTCGTCGCGCAGGGGAATCCAATCTTCGGGGTAGTGTTCGCTGATGTATTCGTTGAGGTTGTCGAGGTAGAGGCTATAGGAGTTGAGCCAGCTAATCGCCGGGAAGTGGCGTTTGTAGGCGAGCTTGTCTTCGAGGCTCCAGAAGACCTTGACCACGCGGAGGGTCGCCTGGACGACGGGGTCGGAGAGGTCGCCACCCGCTGGTGAAACCGCGCCGATAACGGTGAGCGTAGCCTCACGGTCGTCGTTACCGTTGCACTGGACTCGTCCGGCGCGTTCGTAGAACTCGGCAACCCGGGTGGTGAGGTAGGCGGGATAGCCCTCCTCGCCGGGCATCTCTTCGAGCCGACCGGACATCTCGCGCATCGCCTCGGCCCAGCGGCTGGTGGAGTCCGCCATCAGAGCGACGTTGTAACCCTGGTCGCGGTAGTATTCGGCGATGGTGATGCCGGTGTAGATGCTCGCCTCACGGGCAGCCACGGGCATGTTACTGGTGTTGGCAATCAGCACGGTGCGCTTGATCAGCGGCTCGTTGGTATTGGGGTCGATGAGTTCGGGGAACTCCATCAGCACGTCGGTCATCTCGTTGCCACGCTCGCCACAACCGACGTAAACCACGATGTCGGCATCGGACCACTTGGCGAGCTGATGCTGAACAACTGTCTTGCCAGAGCCGAAGGGACCGGGGATGGTCGCGGTTCCGCCCTTGCCTACGGGGAAAAAGGTGTCGATAACCCGCTGTCCGGTAACCAGAGGTTTGTTCGGGGTCAGCTTCCTTTTATACGGACGCGCCCGACGAACCGGCCAGAACTGCTTGAGGAAAAGTTCTTTCTCTGTTCCATCGGCCAGTCTGACCTTGCCAATTGGCTCGACAACGGTAAAGCTGCCGACCTCCAGGGCGATCAGCTTGCCGCCGTAGCCGGGGGGAACCATCACCCTATGCTCGATGAGGGTTGTCTCTTGGACCGTGCCGAGAATCGTACCCGGCGTAACCTCTTCACCGATGTGAACGGTGGGCTTGAAGTCCCACTTCTTTTCGTGATCCAGCCCGTCGGCGCGGACACCACGGGTCATGAAGGCACCGGTCTTGCTCTCGATAACCGCCAGGGGACGCTGGATACCGTCGTAGATGTTGCCCATCAGACCGGGACCAAGCTCCACGGAGAGGGGCAGCCCGGTGGTATAGACAGGCTCGCCGGGGCCGATGCCACCGGTCTCTTCGTAAACCTGAATGCTGGCGCGGTCGCCGCGCAGCTCGATTACCTCGCCAACGAGTCTCATCTCTGAAACCAGGACGACGTCATACATCTTTACGCCGGACATGCCCTCGGCAACGACCAGAGGACCAGCGACCTTAACAATAGTTCCCGTATGCTCCATGTAGTATCTCCAAAAACTGTTGCGTAAGTACCCAGCGGTGCAGTAAGTAGATGACGGCAATGCTTATAGCCGTTCAATGTAGAATGAAGGCAATCAAAGAAAAGGACTGTGGATAAATTACTATAACTCAGCGCAGGAAGAGCCGCTTGAGGATTCCCCAGGGGAGGTTGGCTCGTGGGACGCGCGCCATGTACTCTTTGTACTCTTCATCAGCACCGAACTTTTTTACCAGTTGCCTATCCGAGGAGAGCATAGCGGAGTAACTCGCCACACCGATGAGTACCCCCAGCGTGATAGAAATCCAGTGAGGCACCAGCAGAGCGACGGCCAGACCGATGTAGATCAGGGACAGGAACTGGGGGTGGCGCACCAGGGAGTAGAGGCCATCAGTAACCAACCTGTGAGTCTCGACGAAACTATCGCCCTTTTCTACCCCACCCCTGCGGCGAAAGATAATGATGGGCAGCACACCAAGCGGTGCCGCTGCGCCACAGAGGATGTAGCCTGGTACACGCAGCCAGGGGATGTACCAGTGTGGCTCTATGGTGAAAATGAGTACTATCTGCGCCACAATAGCGAGAAGGTAGATCAGATGGATCAGCAATCCAAACGGGGACTTGTGATTGAAGGGTGGCATCTCTCCTCCGTTTACCCGTTGTTGGTTAGCAACCCATAAGCCAGGAGATGCCCCTATCGGAATGGCACTCCGACTACCAGCCAGTCCGCGGGCGGGTCGTTTGTAATACTTATCGACCCGCCCTGTCAGACAATACGAACCGCTTCACGACACCAGTACCATCGCGAAGTTAAAGCGCGTGTAAAAACGGACGGCATTCCCGAAGAAAGCGGAGGTTATTCCTCTTCTTCGATATTAGCGTCGGGACCGAGGGTCTTCACCAGTTCGATGCCATGGAGGCAGCTTGCTTTAGCCTTGTAGCCCTCGCCACCAGTGGCGACAACCTGACCATTGTTGGCACGCATCCGCCAGTAGTATTCGCCGTTCTTGCCCTTGAAAACCTGAAACTTAGCCATGATGGTCTCCTTGTGGATGGTGGTGGTATTACAGAACTTAGGGTTGATGCTCGTTCTGCCCCCCTTCCCGATCTTCCCCCCAAAGGGGGGCAGGAGAAGAGGAGTTGTGGCTTCAAGCCACCTACATCTCGATGGAGGTTCCGAGGGCGCGTTCGACCATCCGGCGGATGCGCTCAAACGCCTTGCCGCTGGAGCCACTGAGGGTCGGAATGAGGGTGATAACGGGGAGAGCAGCGTCTTCGTAGTCGCGCAGGGTTTCGGCGAGATGCTCACCCCAGGACTCGGTGAGGAAAATAGCCACGGCACCATCGCGAGCGGCCTTGCGGACGGCCCGCTCGGCATCACCCAAACTGGTTACGCCGACCACGGTTACGCCGATGGCGCGGAAGCCGAGGAGTTGATCCTCCTCGCCAATGAAGTATATTTGGTCGAGTGTTGCCAAAAGTTTCCTTTTGCAACGCCGTGCGTTGCATCACGTTACCGGGCTTCGGTCAGAACACCTTGAGATCGTCCGCTCTCTTCGCTCGCTACCTGTTGAGATAAAGTAACAGAGCGACCAACGGGAGCGTGTACGCGGAAACAATCGTAATTTTACCCAATCCGCCCAACCGCGAAAGCAAGGTGCAGCACTTGGTGCTGCTAGTAGGTTTCCCAGAGGCGGGTGGCGATTTGGCTGGCAGAGAGACCGTTGAGTTTGCAGATGAGCAGGTAGCGCACAAGGGCGAACTCGTTCTCTTTGGCGAGGTAGTAGGCGATTACCGGCTCGGAGCCGAAGGCGGCGTTGCGAGCCTGGCGGAGGAAGTCGAGCTTGAGCGAGGCCCCGGCGGCGGACAGTTTAGAGAGACCAGCGGGGCTGCCATCGAAGGCGGGGGCTGCGGTCTGAGCAAAGCCTGTCCGGGCGATGTAGTCTAGAACGGCGGCGTGGTCGTCGGCTTTGGCGAGGCGAATCAGGCGTTTCGGTTCTAGATTACCACCCTCAACGAAGACGCTGTCAGCCAGTTCTTCGGGATTTGGTGAGGCTAGACAGCGAGCCAGAGCCTCAACGTTGATCAGGTCGGCCTCCAGGGTCATGTAGCGATGGAGGAACTCCAGCCCGATTTCATCAGCGAGTCGCTGACGATGGGCAAACTCCGCCAGATCAACGGCTTGCTGAAGGAGGAAGGAGTCTCGGTGCTGCTTCCAGCCTTCGATTAAACGGCGAGCCAGTCCAGCCAGTTCGTCGGGGAGATCGTCGGGTTCCGCTCCGTCAATCAAGCCGCGATAGCGTGCCGGGTCGGTCAACCCACCGTTGACGAGGGGGGATGGTCGCCCGCTCAGTTGGCTAACCAGAGCTGCCTTGAGGTTGGCGTAATCGGTGCTGATAAGCAGGAAGCGAGTCAGCGCGCCCGTGGGGATGCTTTCCGCCAGAAACCGCCGCAGGGACTCGTTCTGACCGTCGAGCATCAGCTCCAGCCCTTCGCGACTCCCGCCGAAGGATTCATAACCAGCCTCACGGAGTGCCTCGACGGCAGCCCCCAGGCTGGTCGCCTCGGCGGCTTCGTTGAGCTGCCTAGAGGAGAGAAGCCGCTTTTCGCGCACACGAACCCGCCCCACAGCGTAGATGTAGGCGGGATCACCGGAGAGTTTCAGGGGTAGATTTGCCACTAAAGACCTTTAATCAACAATCTTGAGGGCGGTGAGGAGTTCCAGCTCCAGGTCGGGTCGCGCGGAGCGAGCCAGAGCGGAGAAGGAAAAGTTCAACTCGGTGCGACCATGGCGCAGGACGAATCCGCCGCCGTAGTCCTTGTTCTCTTCGGATAGAGAAAGCTCCACACCCTTAATTGAGGAGAGGAGCTTTTTGGTGAGCCAGGCCGCCTCGCGATTGGAGGTTACCACCTCGAAGCTGCCGCTGAGTTCGGCTCCGCTCAGCAGCGAGCTGAAGGCGTGCTGATAGTCGCTTTTTTTCAAAGCGGACATCTCGGCGTTGGCTTCTTCAAAGAGTTTGTCGAGAATCTGCTGTCGAGCCGCCAGCATTCGCTTGCGGGAAGCCAGCTCTGCCAGAGAGACGAGGCGTTCTTCGGTACGCGCCGCCTTGTCCTTGCCCAAAGACTCAATCCGCTCGACCGTACCGCCGAGTTTTTTGGAGATGTCGGCGTTGAGCGCGTCGATCTCGCCCTGAGCCTGAGCCTTGATCTCGTCTATTCGCTCGTCGGCATCGGCGTTGATCTTCGCGATAATCGCGTCAAGAGACATTGATGTTCTTCCTGAATGGATAGTGTTTTCTGGATGGTTGTTCTTTCTGGAGATATTTGTGCCAACCAACGATACTCTGTGCTACAACAATCGAGCCGTTAAGGCTAGAGGCTTCAACCAGTTGCGGAAGTTGAGATAGACACCGAACTCGCAAGGTGGCTCAAGCCCCTTGTCTTTTGGTGGTGGCGGCCTCATCTCATATAAAGGCAATACACACCAGCCAACCACCCTGTCAGGGTAGTTTCGACTCCGCGCTTCCCGTGATTCAACCAGCGAGCTTATGCCGCTACAATGCCGTCGAGCAGGAAGATGGTAATCAGCAGACCAAGAACGGCGTAGAACTCGACAAAAACGCCGAGAACCAGTGCCTTACCCGATTCTCCGGGCTGCTTGGCAGTCAGTCCAACTCCGGCGGTACAGACTTTACCCTGATGGATGGCAGAGAAAAGCCCCGCCAGGGCGATGGGGAGGTTGGCGATGAGAATCTGCAAACCAATCGCAGGGGTCATCACTGCGGTCAGCTCTGTGATCTTCATGAGGGTCATAAAGCCGGCAACGAAGCCGTAGATGCCCTGCGTACCGGGCAACGCGGTCAGCACGAGGTACTTACCGAAGTTGCGCGGGTCTTCGCTCATCACGCCAGAGGCGGCCTGTCCAACGAAGCCGATGCCGATTGCCGAGCCGATGCCCGCCAGTGCCACTGCCAGAGCGGCACCCAGATAGGACCAAACAAGTCCCATACTATTCTCCTAATGTTGTTACGTCGTGTGGGTAAAGAGGTTATGATAGCAGGTGTTATAGTTAGCGCGGGTAAAGTTCCGAGCTGTGGTAAGCCTGTTCCTGATCTCAACCACCTACAGCCTCTCGCCCCGACCCTCTCCCCGGAAAGGGAGAGGGGGTGAAGTTTCACCATCACAGGGCTAAGAGGTGTTACTGAGGTTTCGTTCTAAGGGGCATCAACGTGCTTGCTGGCGTACTCGTCGCTCTTGATGATGTTCTGCACGACCTTCACGCGGCTCCAGCCATCACGTCGCAGGTAGTTGTAATAGTTGCTGAGACCTTCTCTATCAGGACTTCGATGGAGCAGGGTGTTGTAAAGCGTAACCAGGAAGTTAATGTCGGTGGAATTGCCCCGCAGGCGGGTATTTTCACTGGACTCGGCGAAGGAAACCACGAGCTTCGCCCGGTCAGTACCACTGGTCAGACGATTCAGGTTGTTCTCATAACCGCTCTTGTCGGGGGTGCGGTTAAAGAACTCCATGTAAAGCACTGCCAGGAAGTCGGCACTGCGCTTCACCGAGAGGTTTTCGGGAACGTAGTAAACAGTTCCTTCGGGAACTTCACTAACGGGAAGCAGATCTGAACTACCATCGCTACTGCCACCACCACTGCTACCATCACTACCACCGTCGCGAGGACCAGGTCCCCAGACTGTCGCCGTCGCCGGGAGGATAAACACCAGCACCAGCGCGAGAACGAGTAGTTTCTTCATCTTTCCTCCTTGTGTAACCTGTTGAATCTGCGGGGTTTGATACTTCCCCTGACCTGCAATAACGGTTCATGCCCACAGACTTTAGGATGGTTCGGTGTTTGGTCAAAGGATTTGACCAGTATAGCGGAACGGTAAATCATTTTCCATTTATTGGCAATAAATCTCAAAGCTACGACTGAGTTGGCCTCTTGCCTCGGTTAACGCCTGATCTTCAGCACAGTATGGTCGATGGAGTGGGCGTAGGGAATGAAGGTGCGCCCCCCCCCTTCGTAGAACTTGCCGAAATATTCGACAAACTGAAGCCGGGCGGTGTGGATGAAAGCACCCAGGGTGTTCATGGCAAGGTTGAACAGGTGTCCAACAACAAGGATGATCACCATGCCGATGGTGGAGCTGTCGAAGGCCATCGTGTTGACCACGCTGGCGATAACTCCGGTGGCAAGCCCCAGGGCAAAGAGCCGGGCGTAAGAGAGGATATCGGAGAAAAGCCCGGAGAGACCGGAGTAGAGGTTGAACAATCCAGCACCGATTCTGGGCAGACCTGAGTCGTCGCCCACCCCGGAGAAGAGCAGCACATAAGCCCCAACGGCAATCAGCGCGTACCACGCCCAGAGAGCGTCGGCTCCGGTGAGCATGGGCAGCCCGACGGCAACGGCGATTAGAAGCATCACCAAAACCCAGGGCAGCTTGCGGAAGAAGGCCGTTTGTTTATCTTTTTGTCTGAGAGCCTCGAAGAAGCCTATCATGTAACCAATCAGCAGATGGACGTATCCCAGCCCCAGCGTAAGGTAGAAGAAGTTAAACATCTGACCGGGCTTGAGGGGATTGACCACCTCGATACTGTCAAGGAAATCGGCGACCTCGGGGATGTTCAGGGCGCGGAAGTCGAGTCCGAAGATTCCTCCGGTAAGCAAGCCAACAATCATCGTAAAGAACCCGGCGATGATCATCATCTTCATCATCTTGCGGGAACTCTCCGCCAGGGGCATCTTCCAGAGCATCAGGGCGGCAAGACCAGCCAGCAGGAAGCCGTAACCCGCGTCGGTGAGGCAGATTCCGAAGAAGAGAGCGAAGAAGAAGGCGAAGAAGGGGGTCGGGTCGCTCTCACCGCGATGGGGTCGCCCATAGAGGTCTGTTACTACCTCGAAGGGGCGGATGGGCGCGGCGTTGTGGAGGTAAATCGGCGGGTCTTCCTCTTCGGTGGGATCGCGGAACTCGTAGCAGGTAAGGTCGAGGCGTTTGAGGATTTGCTTTACACCAGTGATGGCAATTTCAGGAACCCAGCCCCGCAGGTAGATTGTCTCCTCGGTGGCGAGTGCCTGAGAAAAGTGATACTCGCCCTGGCTGTGGGTGTTTGTTTTGTCCAGGGAGAGGTAGAGCGGCTCCAGATATTCCAGCAGTTCGTTGGCTTCTTTAAGGGTTGCTTCGAGGTCGGCCTCGGTGGTCTTAATGTCCTGCTCCAGCCAGAGCAACTGCTTCTGCGGAGTCAGCGAGCCTGTCAACGGACAGGGAGTGGGGTCAAAGCCCTTCAGCACCGCGCGGACATCGTCGTTTACGCTCTGATGCCAGACCAGTAAAAACTGCCCGCTGTCCTTTTTGTCAGAGAGCGGCGAGAACTCGTAGAGCTGCCCAACGGTCTCGGTCAGCTGCTGTTGAAGATTGCTAAAAAGGGAACGATTGAGCGAATACGCCGCCTGGACGGTGGAGTCCGACGCGCCAAGACTGTCCGGCGGGACGGGCAGGTTACTCCACGAGGCAACCAGCTCCCGTTCTTCGTTCAGTCGAGCCAGACTACTGACAAGCTCGTTCTCGCGGGTTTCAACGGCGAGAACTCGCTCGCTGACCTCGGTGGCATCGAAGTGGCGTTCGTAGTCATCCAGCGTTGAAGAATCTACCGTTACCTTGCGCCCGCTCATTCCGGCGAGGAAGCCGAGCTTGGGAGCGAAGCGTTCCAGGTACTCAAGCGCGTCTGCTATTCGGGAGAGTTTTTTCCTCGCGACCCTGGCACCCTCGCCATCCGGGTGTTCCAGGTCGGCAAACTGTTCCAGTTCGGCTGACTCCAGCTCCACGGCACCGGCATCAGCCAGTGTCTCCAGCACCTCGGCGCGCTGGTTTTTGTGGAGCAGCAGCTCAATACGCTTTACTCTGGAATTCGCCATTCGTGAAGTTTACTCCGGTTAAAATCTTTGTGTGTTTCATTGAGTCAGCAGTGGCGTATTGCGATACGCCACTATTTGCCAGAAACCCATGATAGCTGATGTCCCGTCCGTACCGTTGGGTGGTCTTACAATGCGCCCCTATCTGCCAGGAACCAGCTACTGGACTCCCAGGTGGGCGACAATGAGCTTCCGAGCGGCGGGGCTGTTCTGCTCGGCCTTTTCCCTGATCGCGATGATGTCATTCTCGGTGCGAGCCTCGATATCTGTAACCTGTTCGTCGCCACGCGCCTGCGAGGAAGCAACAAGCTCCCCGACCCTTGTCTGGGCAGCGGTCGTCCCTTCGGCGAGGCGGTCTTCACCAGCCTGCTTAGCCTCTTTCAGGCTTTCGCGCACCTGAACTTCCGCGTCGGCTATCCGTTTGGCTGCCTGGGTTTCTACCCGCCGGATTTTTTCGATGATTGAAGGATTGGCGGTGGTTTTATCCGTGATAGCTTCATTCATGATATCTGACGACCTGAATCGGAGTGTGAAGGGGGAACCAAATAAGCCGCTGGAGGTTAGCATATGCTCAAAGAGAAGGCAACTGCAATGCCGAGGATTTTTTTTGATTCCGCTCCCTCATCTTACATTTCAGGTTTTATACCAAAGACCACCAACACTCAAATTGACAGGAGGTCAGAGCGAGCCGTATAATCAGGCGGTTGTCTGAGGAGGCTCCATCCCTCCCCTGAGGTTTACGCTGTAAAGCTGAAGACATCATCACGGCTCACCGTTCTTTCTGCGGGGCGTTTAAGGATACCATGCGAAGAGTTATCATCATTATCTGCCTGCTGCTGGTCTCAACTTCACTTGCCAAAGAGGACGGTCACGCCGAGGACTCCGGCGCGCAGGGTGGGCTTACCGTAGAGATAAGAGGCGAAAGCAATCTCAATAAACTCAAATCCAGCTACAGCTACCTCCACAGGCTGCTGGATAAGCTGTCGCTAAAGCTGACTCTGGAGAACGATGTCAACAGCCGCCCCCTGGACCAACGCTATGACGAAAGCAGCCGACTGCGATTCGATCTGAACTACAGCTTTGGTGAGCAGGACACGATGCTGATTTATTATGAGCATAGGACATCTTTTGCCGATTATAAGATATCTGAACAGACCAGTGACGAAGACTATCACTACGCTGGAAGCCAGTTGAGGTTCTATCCCAACGAACGGCTGAACCTTACACTGCTGACGACCTTCGCCTCCGGTTCCAAGGCAACGAGTACCTATGACTGGTATTTCGACACCCTCACGCAGCGGTACGACCTGCTGTCCGCAGACACAACCCTCAGCCTCGCCTACGCCATTACCGACAGCACCCGACTCAATCTCTCGGTGAACGGCTCTCGCGACCTGCGCGATTACGTTAACAATCCCACCTATGATTCCGAATACTATACCGGAATCGTCAGCCCTTCGCTTAGTGGCACGTACACCCTTTTCAACGCTCTGGAGCTTAAACTTAGTTATAGCTTCAACGGTAGTCTCTATCGAGATATGTACCAAAACGAGCTGGATAAAAACCTGCAGATGAACAGCATTAACCTGGGGACAAAGTTCAGCCCGATTAAGAGAATCGAGCTGACCCTGGACACCTCGTACTCGAACAGCCAGACTAACAACCTGCGCAAAGACGTTTGGCTAAATAAATACTTCTACCGCATCTACCCGGAGCTTAACCCAATTCCCGGCGACCGCCACGCCCTGCCCTACTCACCGCTTTATGATATTTTCAGCAATACCGTAACCTGGCAGTTAGGCATCAACTGGGATTGGGACAAGGACAACAACTTCCACTGGAGTATTAACGGCAGCGACGGAAATCGACGGTACTACGACGACGACCACGAACTACCGGAGACCCGCTTCTCCACAGCCGATTCGGTCTCTGACACCAAATCCTTCGAGATGATTTCTCAGCTAAAACTGGAGGTCGCCCGGAAGCTGTCCGTGAACGCACGCCACAGCATCAGCCTGGACACCTACGAGTACCCTCTCAACCATGAAAAGTACAATCAACTCCTGAGGAACACCATTCGTACCAGTGCCGACTGGAAGATAAACTCGCGCTTCTCCGTTGGTTCCCAGGTTGACCTGGTCTATAGCTACTCTACCCTGGCGAGTAAAAACTTGCCCTACGGCATTAACATCAAGTTCAGTATCGGTGCCGACTACAAAATCATCGATGGGCTGCGACTGAACTTCGACATTATCCTCAACCGCTACAATCAGCGCACAGCTAACATCGAGACGGGTCAGGACCGTCTGACCCGGGAGGTCAAGCTCCAGCCGATCTTCAGCCTAAACGAATCCTGGAGTCTCTCCGTCGATGGCACCTTCAAGGAATCGGTTACCTTCCCGGTGGGAGAATACTCCGCCACCAGCTACCTCAGCCACGTTTACAGCGTTACGACCAAACTGAATATCAACCCCACGGAGACCTTCAGCTTCGACATCTCCTATAAGCACGGCTTCCACAACACCTTCCGCTCTACTTCAGAGACCAAGCGAATTGAGCATAGACTCGGTCTCGACTTCTCCTACTCCCTCTTCGAGAACCTGGTTCTGGGTGTCAGCAGCAACTACGCCTTCTGGGAGTTTAACGATGTCGAAGACAGCTTTAACGTCGGCCTGACGCTAAGGAACACGCTGTAAACACCAGCAAGTATAGGACATCATCCACTATTATTTGCTTGTGAACCAACACACTCGCAATAAACGGGGAGTTAATAATGTTTAGAGAAATCAACAAAATGTTAAAGTCAGAACTTATTAAACATTGCAAACTCGTAGGAATTGATTCCACAGGAAAAAAGGTGGCTGAACTAAAAGAAGCAATACGCAAACATGAGCTGGAAGAAATCGAGAACGCCATTGCCAATGGAACTGACCATACATTGCTCAAAAAGAAAATAAAGTTGCTGGTTGACCGTTATACTATCCAGTTAAATATTAGTACAAACAGGCGCATTGAAGAAATGAGAGGGGACAACAACTCTCACCACTTTATTTACTCTGTATTGGGAATATCAGAGAAAGAGGGTAAGTTAATTGACGAGTATCAGAACAAAGGTCGTTTTTTATACAATTACGCTGGTCGCTTCTTAGAAGAAGTTACTATTTTGTGCCTCTTTTTTGCTAACAGGCAAGGGGGCAGAGAAAAGATACCAAATAGCCCCAACAAGAAACCTAAAACATTTGAAATCGACTTCTTGAGCGGTTCTGATGCCATTGAAATCAAGTGGAGGGACGCAACTACAGATGGTGACCATATTACAAAAGAACACGCTAGGATCAAGGCAATAAAAGATTCCGGCTATCGTCCAATTCGTATCATGTTTTTCTACCCCGAAAGAGAACAAGCTTTGCAAATACAATCTACTCTAAAGACACTCTATGATGGAGTTGGTGGCGAATACTACGCTGGAGATGAAGCATGGAACTATGTTTTCGATACAACAGGCTATGACCTCAAAGAAATACTACTTGCTATTGTAGAACGAAGGAAACAACAATGATTAACAACTTGGCTAATACTGTCTTACAAGGTGATTGTCTGGCACTGGCGAAGTCCATCGAACCAGGCTCTGTTGATTTAATATACCTTGACCCTCCTTTTTTTACGGGTAAAAATCATTCTTTGGCAACTCGAAAAGAAAATAAAGTTTATTCCTTTACCGACATCTGGAATAGCAATCAGGAGTACACCGAGTACATTGGAGAACGAATAGCTGCACTACATGGACTACTTTGCAATACAGGGTCTATATTTGTTCATTGCAATCGAAACAGTGAACACGTCATCAGAGCCATATTAAACACAGTGTTTGGAGAAGATAATTTTCAATCTGAAATCGTGTGGAGCTATAAAAGGTGGTCAAATTCAAAAAAAGGTCTTTTACCTGGACATCAAAACATATATTTTTATTCAAAAAGTAGCCAATTCAAATTCAACACACTCTCTACGGAGTATTCGGTAGCCACGAACGTAGATCAAATACTCCAGCGAAGAACGAGAAACAAACACGGAAAGTCCGCTTACGAAAGAGACGATAACGGTAACTTTAAGCATGGCGGTGAGAAAAAGGGAGTTCCATTGAATGATGTCTGGGATATTCCTTATCTTAACCCAAAGGCAAAAGAAAGAGTTGGCTATCCAACACAAAAACCAGTAATACTACTTGAAAGAATAATTGAAATAACGACCGATGCGGGGGATTTGGTTTTAGATCCGTTCTGTGGTAGCGGTACAACCTGTGTTGCCGCAAAGCTTCTGGATAGAAACTATATTGGATTTGATCTATCAGACAAGGCGGTGGACTTAGCGATAAAAAGGTTGGAACACCCAATCAAAACAGAATCCAAACTTTTAAAAATGGGGAGACATTCTTATCGCAACGCTGATGAGCAGGCTCTATCTCTGCTTTCCGGTATTCCATTTAATCCAGTTCAACGTAATAAGGGAATTGATGCCATCTTGATTAGGCAATATAGAGGAACGCCCATTCTTGTTAGGATTCAGAAAAAGGGAGAATCAATAATCAAAGCCTTGAGCTTATTAAGGAATGCTATGGTCGTCAAAAGATCTTTGAAGGGGATACTAATCCAAACAAAGGCGGAAAACTCACTCGATAACAATTACGTTGACAAATTGTGTGGTGAAGAAATAGCACTCATTACCTCTCCTGCGTTACAAATAAATAATCTGCTAAAAGCAAAATCGCCTAAGGATCAAGTTGACTATACCAACAGGCAATTAGCAATTGGGCGTTAAATCTAAGTAATTTTGTAAAAAGATAAGGTTATTTCATCCCATGCCTCTTCTCCAAACCTCATTTCTCAGCCAGGAATACCGCTACGACGGCAGCCAGTTGACCACCCACTGGTGTCGGCGAGTTGCCGGGATTCAGACCGATGCCCTC
>SWBW01001802.1_pt1 | contig 20377 bp, 21 predicted proteins | sample 4693041 | NCBI WGS metagenome assembly SWBW01 (sample SAMN10267271, study PRJNA491770) | bioreactor metagenome | isolation source: DHS bioreactor inoculated with marine methane seep sediment | place: Japan: Omine Ridge, Nankai Trough | collected 2006-05-06 | reverse complement strand
CGTGGACGGCTACGAAGGACTCTACGCCGCCGGGCAGCTCTGCGGTAGCTCCGGTTACGAGGAGGCCGCCGCTCAGGGACTCCTCGCCGGGGTCAACGCCGTGCTGGCTCTGGATGGCAGAGAGCCGCTGCTGCTGCGCCGCGACCAGGCGTACGCCGGGGTGCTGGTGGACGACCTTGTTCACCGCTGGGGTGAAGAGCCGTACCGGGTCTTCACCGCCCGCGCCGAGCATCGCCTGCTGCTGCGTGCCGACACCGCCGACGAGCGGCTTACTCCACTGGCGGCAGAGCTGGGGCTGGTTTCTCCTGAAATGACTCAGCGGACCGAGCGAAAGTATCGCTGGCGTGATGAACTGATCGCCTGGGCGGATAGCCGTCGCCTGAGCAGAGCCGAGGCCGAGGGGCTGAAGCTGCCTGACTCCACGGGAAGCAACCTCGCCAGCCTGCTCCGTCGCCCAAAGCTGGATCGCCTGAATATCGCCCTCCGCTTCGCGTGGGAAGACGAGTCGCTCTCCGCTGAACTTCGTGGCGAGCTGGATGATGATGGTCTCGGACTGGAGGCTCTGAGCGTTGCGGTTACCGACCTCCTCTACGCCGGGTATCTGAAGAAAGAGCGTCTGGCAGCCCAGCGGGAGGAAAAGCAGTCGCGGACGCGGCTCCCCGCGAACGCCGATTACTCCCAGGTGCTTGGGTTGCGAGTAGAAGCCGCCGAACGGCTGGACAGGCACCGCCCCGGGACAATTGCCGAAGCCCGCGCCCTCCCCGGCATCAATCCCGCTGACATCACCTGCCTGCTCAGCTATGTGCAACGCCTGAGCTGAGTCCCTCGCGCCCAAGATGATACCCAGTATCATTAGCTATCCAGTATCCTAACCTGCTGTAATAATGAATCATACCAGCCGGCCGCCAAGCTATATTCGCTATTGACAGTATTCCAATATACTGTTAAGCTGTTTCCGTTGCTGGTGGAGGGATTTCTTTTAGAGAACATTGTGAACTAAGGTACAAAGTTTCTCCGCCCTCCCCGCTCAAGCCTACATCCCTATCCCCATCAGGAGGCTCCGATGGCTAAGAAAATGGTAGTATTCTGTGGCAGCGATCACGTAGAAAAAGCCTTTCCTCCCTTCATGCTTTCCGGCGGCGCGATTGCTCTGGACATGGAAATCACCCTCTTCTTCACGATGAGCGGCCTGAACATCATCAAAAAGGGTGGCGCGGAAAAGATCACCCTCAAGGGCGCGCCCAAGACCCTGCCCGGCTTCCTCGATCTGATGAAAGAATACAACGTTCGGATGATCGCCTGCTCGGCGGCTCTGCCTCTGGTCAACATGACCGAGAAGGACATTATTGACGGCGTGGAGTTCAACGGCATCGCAACCTTCCTCGCCCTGGCAGAAGAAGCGGACATCGTTCTGACCTTCTAGCAGCGCGGTGTGCTGCACCACAAGGCTGGACTTTGCCTGGAACATCTTGAGAACCTGATAGTGCGGTATATTCTCTTCCCTCTCCCCTCTGCTTTGGGGAGAGGGGTAAAATAGAGATTCGCCCTTGCGACAAGCATGGCTGCCAGAAGAAGCCTTTCTGAGAACTATTTTGGCCCTTTTCTTTATCAGGCATCGCGAAGGGTTTCACGAACATTGGTGGTGTGCTAACATCTCCACCTGACCGTTAGCTTTATTACCCGTGCCACGAACAATAACCATAGAGGAGACGTAAAATGACTAACGAAGAACTCCTGGCCATCAAAGTCGCCAGCACCGTGGACGCTCGCGGTACCGCCTGTCCCGGACCCCTGCTCGAGGCCAAACGCGGCATGACCAAGGTTCCGATGGGCGAAGTTATGGTGGTTCTCTCATCCGACGAGAGTACCAACAACGACATTCCTATGTGGTGCAAGAAGGTTGGCCACGAATTCCTGGGTAACATTGAAGAGGCCGGTTACTGGCAGCTCTTCATCAAACGGGGCAGATAAATGCCAGGCGAAAAACCGAAAATCCTGGTCTTCTCGACCAACAACATTTCCGATCCCGGAATCGATCTGGCGGGCAGCGCGCACATGACCTACCCTCCAGAGGTGATGGTTGTTAACGTACCCTGCTCCAGCGGGATACGACCGTCATGGGTGCTTCGCGCCCTTCAGGTCGGCTACGACGGCGTTTTCATCGCTGCCGATGGCACCGACTGTGCCTATCTCTCCGACTGCACCCTGCGCACTGGCGAAGTCGTGGCAGTGGCTCAGGATCTGCTCAGAGAGAAAGGTGTTGACCCCCGACGGCTCAAGATGGCTGCCATCTGCTCGGTCTGCGCTGAGTCCTTCGTCGCCCATATGGAGTCCTTCTCGAAGGCTCTCCTTGGGTTGAGTAAAGAGGTCGCGGCGTAGTCTGCGCGGCTTCAAGCTGTAGGGTTGTGATGGTCGAGATTGCTATTGTTTTACACTCCGCTTCTTGGTAAGCGGAGCGCACTTATAGATTTTCAGAAATTTCGCGATTGAACAAGAAGCTAGGGATTAACGCTTCCCCTCAAGGTTAAAGCATGGATTACGACATCCTGATAGTCGGCGGCGGAATCGCCGGTATGGAATCCTCCCTCTCTCTGGGAGACATGGGCTACAAGGTGCTTCTGGTTGAGAAGGAGCCGAGCATCGGCGGGAAAATGGTCCTGCTGAGTAAGGTCTTTCCCACGCTGGACTGCGCCAGTTGTATCTCAACACCCAAGATGGCATCCACCGCTCACCACGCCAACGTGGATGTTTTGGTTAACAACGAGGTCAGCGAGATTACTCGCAACGCCGACGGCAGCTTTACCGTGCGCCTGCGTAAAAAGCCGACCTTCGTTGACTCCGATGCCTGTACCGGTTGTGGCGAATGTGAGCTGACCTGTACCGTGGCTCTCCCCGACGAGTTCAACTTCGACCTTACCGGACGGCGGGTCGCCCACATCCCCTACCCCCAGTCGGTGCCGAAGAAGGCGGTTATTGACCGTCAGGGTTTGTCTCCCTGTTCCTACAGTTGCCCAGCCGGGGTCAAGGCCCACGGCTATGTTTCTTTGGTACGCAGCGGTCAGCACGAAAAAGCCTTCCGCCTCCACATGGAAGACGCTCCCCTGCCGGGAAGCCTCTCCCGCGCCTGCTACTCTCCCTGTGAAGAGCAGTGTACCCGGGGCGATTACGAAGGGACAGTGGCGATTCGCGGTATCAAACGCTTCATGGTGGATTACTACTACGATAAGCACCCGGAGCCGGAGTACGGCCCCGCCGAGGTACAGCAAGAGAAAAAGGTTGCCATCATCGGTTCCGGCCCCAGTGGACTCACCGCCGCCTATCACCTCGGTCGTCAGGGCTATCCGGTTACAATTTTCGATAACATGCCCGAAGCCGGGGGAATGCTGCGCCATACCATCCCCTCCTTCCGTCTGCCCAAAGATGTCCTCGACCGCGATATCAAGAACATCACCGCCCTTGGGGTGGAGATTAAGACCAACAGCACAATAAACGATCTCGGCAAGCTGAAGGACGAAGGCTACGACGCTATCTACGTCGCCGTAGGCGCGGGAATGCCCCAGATGATGGGTATCGAGGGTGAGGGACACCTCAATGTTCTCGATTGCCTGACCTTCCTCAAGCATGCCCAGGACGAAGAAAAGCCCCACGTCGGTCGCCATGTCGTGGTAGTTGGTGGCGGTAACGTGGCAATGGACGTTGCCCGTACGGCTCGCCGCTTAGGAGCCGAGTATGTCCACATCGTCTATCGTCGGACTGTGGAGCAGATGCCCGCTCACAAGTGGGAGATTGCCGAGGCAAAGGCGGAAGGTGTTATTTTCCATCCTTCTGTCGTTATTACCCGGGTGGTCAGCACAGCCGACGGCGGAATGGCACTGGAGTGTAACCGGACTGTCAGTCAGCCGTTAAGCACCAGTCGTCAGTCCAGGGGTCCCTATCTTACCGACGAGACGGTTATCATTCCGGTGGATACCGCTGTTCTGGCAATCCCCGCCATTGGTAACAAGCCGAACACGATACCCTTCCGCAAAGATTTGGCAATCAACTCCAACAGCACCATTCGGGTCAATAGCTCCAGCCTCCAGACCAGCGTGCCGCACATCTTTGCCGGTGGCGACTGCGCGACGGGAGCCTCCACCATTGTCGAGGCGATTGGTCAGGGTAAGCGGGCGGCGTTCTATATTGACCGCTATCTCCAGGGTGATGAACTCGATGTCGCCTTCGATGAACGCCTGCCGATGACCGACAAACACTCCGTTCACGAGCGCGAGCGTCGGGTAACCGAGCTTGAGCCGTTGATTGACCCGGAGCTGGATGCCACCGAGCGGGTTGATAACTTCGACGAAATTGCCGGAACCTTTACCGAGGAGCAGGCTCGCTACAGTGCCAACCGCTGTCTGGACTGCGGTTACTGCTCAGACTGCGGCGAGTGTATCGCGACCTGTCCGTCGGACGCTATCCGACTGGATCAGAAGCCAGAAAAGTCCGTCCACAAGGTGGAGTCGGTTATCGTTGCCACCGGGTTCAAACTCTTTGACCCGGCAAAGAAGCCAGCCCTGCGGCCGGACCACCCCAACGTTATCTCTGCCATGCAGATGGAGCGTTTGCTGTCGCCGACCCGACCCTACAACAATGTGCTGCGTCCCGGAGACGGTCGTCGTCCCGACAACATAGCCTACGTGATGTGCGTCGGCTCGCGAGACCACGACGCTGGTAACCCGATCTGCTCCCGCATCTGCTGCATGTACACCGCCAAGCAGGCGCAGTTGATCATGGGCGCGCTGCCCCTGGCAGACATCACCGTCTATTACATAGACATCCGCGCCTTCGGCAAGGGCTACGATGAGTTCTACCAGCAGGCAAGCGACATGGGAGTTTACTTTACCAAGGGGCGCGTTGGCAAAATCGATCCCGCCGCCGACGGCAACCTGACCCTCCACTACGAAGACATCATAAACGGTGGCATCAAGGAAGCCAACCACGACCTCGTGGTGCTGGCTACGGGTTTGCAGCCGGAGATTGGCGCGGCATCTCTCTTCCGCGACGAGAAACTCGAACTCGATGAGCTGTTCTATGTCAGCGAGGCAGAGCTTGACTACAGCCCCGGTCAGACCAGTCTGGACGGAGTCTTCGTCGCCGGAACGGCTTCGGAGCCACGGGACATCCCCGACAGCATTCTCCACGCTGGCTCCGCCTCGGCTCTGACGGCAGCCTATCTCGAAAAGCGCAAACGCAATGCCTAAGTAGTTTCTTTATCCCAGGAAGCAGGAACGGGAAATAGGTGGCGCAGTTGGAAACGTTTGCAGAGCCTGAAGAACTGGCTAAAAACACTGGTTATCAAGCTCAAAGACTAGAAATACTGGCTGGTTTCACCGACAGTATGATAGACGCTCCCATCAGGGAACTTGTTAGACACATCAACGATTTGCCCTACTGTTTTACGCTCCAGTGTTGCTATGGTCACTTCACTTACGATGGGCAACGTGATCCTTACAATCTTGAGGCTTTGCCACGCACGACCAGGATAAAAGCCGTGGAGTACCGGATCGCCTACGTTGCCTTTTGTATCGAGAACAGTGCCTCTGGAAGAACTTTACTGGAATATCTCAACAGAATAACAACTGTTGATCCGAAAAACGTACAGATTTGTAGTGCAGAGTGGTTCTGGAAGAAGCAGGTCAACTCTTATGCGTTGCAGGTGGAGCCATATCGATTTAGACATGAGGACAAAGTCATACTCGATTATGAAGAAGCCTTACATATAGAAAAAGTACGACATGAGTTTTTTGTCAGACTTGAAGAGTTGTTCCAAAAACTGAGGATAACCGAATGAGTAAAGAGCGCAGAATCGGCGTGTATGTTTGCTACTGCGGCGGAAACATCTCCGACTACGTGGATGTGGAGGCAGTACGCGATGCCCTGGAAACTGAAGACGGGGTCGTCGTTGCCAAAACGCACATGTTCACCTGCTCCGACGCTTCACAGCAGCTTATGATAGATGAGATTGGCGAGGAAAACCTCGATGGTATCGTGGTGGCATCCTGTTCGCCAAAGCTGCACCTCCACACCTTCCGCGCAATGGCGAAGCGTGCCGGACTCAACGAATATACCTACAGTCAGGTAAATATTCGCGAGCAGGATTCCTGGACCCACCGCCATGATATGGAAGCTGCCACCGAGAAGGCGATCCGCCTGGTTCGTGGTGGCGTAGCCAAGACCAAGCTCACCGCCCCGCTAAAGAACATCCGCATCGAGACCAAGCCCCGGGTGCTGATTGTTGGTGCCGGAGCCGCCGGACTGCGGGCATCTTTGGTATTGGCGGATATGGGACTGACCGTCTATCTGCTGGAAAAGGAAGACGAGCCAGGTGGCTGGGCGAAGAAGTGGGGCAAGATGTTCCCCAACAACAAGCGTGGCGATGAGTCAATCGCCAAGCTGGTTGAGAAGGTTCGCGACAGCGAGAGCATCACGCTCTACACCGGAGCGCGGCTCATCGAGAAGGGCGGCACCCTGGGCGACTTTGATGTCAAAATCGAGGTGCAAGGCGAGTCCATCCCCCTCAACATCGGCGCGATTATCGTTACCACGGGTTTCAAGCCCTACGAGCTTACCGAGGGCGAGTTCGGTCACGGACTCAGCGGGGTCATCACCCTGCCCGATTACAAAGAGATGCTCTCCGCCAGCACCGAGGGCAAGCTGACCCACAACGGCAAGCCAGTAAAGAGTGTTACCTTTATTCACTGCGTTGGCAGCCGCCAGCGGCAGGTGGACTACGAAAAGCCGAACCTTTACTGCTCCCGTTACTGCTGCACCGCCTCTATCCATTCCGGTCTCACCACCAGAGGCATCGATCCCAAGATTCATCAGTACCACCTCTTCCGGGACATCCGCAGTTATGGTCGCTACGAGCTGCTCTACGAGGAAGCTCGCAACGGTGGCTCGGTCTTCCTGCGCTACGACCCGGACAGTCCGCCGACCTTCGAGCAGGCAAAAAACGGTCGGGTATGCGTTCGGGTCAAAGACCAACTCACCGGTAACGAGGAGCTGGAGCTGGAGACCGACCTCGTTGTCATTGCCACGGGAATGATTCCCCGTGAAAACGACGAACTGAACAACGTACTCAAGCTCCCCATCGGACTCGACGGCTTTTACAACGAGATTCACCCCAAGCTCCGCCCCGTGGAGACTGTGGTTGATGGTGTTTTTATCGCCGGAACCTCTCAGGGACCAAAGAACCTTGCCGAAAGCGTCTCCTCGGCTCTGGCGGCGGTTTCCAAGTCTGGCGGGCTGCTGATGAAGGGCTACGTCGATCTGGAACCCTTCGTCGCCACCGTTGATGCCGACAAGTGTACCTGGTGTGGCAAGTGCGAAGAGGTCTGCCCCTACGGGGCTATCGAGAAGATAACCTCCGAGGACGGCTCAAAAGAGATTGCCCTGGTAACGAAGGCGCTCTGCAAGGGCGGAGGCACCTGCGTGCCAGTCTGTCCCGAAGGCGCGATTGACCTCGAAGGCTATACCAACGAGCAGATTACCTCGCTCATTGACGCTATGATTAAGGAGGTCGTCTGATGGCTCGCAACTCGGCTCGTCCCCTGCGTCAGGCTCTTCGCGACGAGATGTACCTCAAAGACCAGATTGTTGCTATTCTGTCCGAAAGCCCCAAGACCATCCCCCAGATTACCGAAGCGTTGGGTGAGTACCCCATCCACGAGGTTGTTTCCTGGGTGGCGGCACTCTGGCGGTTCCAGGTACTCGAAGAAACGGGCAAGCCCGATGCTGACGGCTTCTACACCTACGAACTCCGGTCAGATGGTGAATCAGAGTAGCTGTAAGAAACCTTCGCGAAGTGCCAGCGAGTTGGTATTAGCCCCTCACCCGGTCAGGGGACGAGTTCCTCCCACCGGGCGAGCGGGAAGTAACGAAGCAATCGTGAATGAGTAGCAACGATAGAATATGATGATGTCTTTCCGGCCCCAGGCCAACTCTGCCTCCTCAAAAACTGAGCGGGATAGGGGATTTGAAGATGCTTAAGGTTAACGCTGATTTTATTGACGCGGTAAGTCTCTCCGACGAGTTCAACGCCAACGCCTGTATGCACTGTGGCAACTGCACCGCGACCTGCCCGATGGGGCTGGAGCTGCTGCCCCGGAAGCTATTCCGCTACGTGGTGGTTGGACTGGAGAAGATGGTCGTCGAGAACGTCGAGACGATCTACTCCTGCCTGCTCTGCAAGATGTGCGAGGAAAACTGCCCCGCCGATGTGAACATCGCCGGGAACGTGAAGAAGCTGCGCAACTATATCAACACGAAGTATTACAAGCTCTAGTATTCGCCTGAATAGTTTTTTAGGTGAGTTACCCAACCGAGGTTTTAGTTATGGCGTTGCCAACCGGTAAAGTTATCGGGATCATGGCCGATAACCTGCGCAAGCGGAAAAACGTGATTCCCCTGTCCGCGAAGAAGGCCACCGCCTGGGCGGAGGGACTCAATCTGCCCCGTGGCGGCGAGACGGTTATCTTCACCGGGCTGCTCTATCAGCTTATGCCGGGCATTACCGGCCTGGCATCGAAGATGGCGAGCTACGAGAACTCCTTCATGCGCCATCTGATGGGAATGGGACGGCTGGCTAACAAGTTCATCAACGTTGCCGCCTTCATGGGTGGTGCCAAGCCCGCCGTTTACGCCAGCTACAACAGGATTCTGCGAAACATCGCCTGCCTGCTCAAGAAGTCAGGGGTGGAGTTTGGCTACCTCTACGAGAAGGAGCTGTACTCCGGTGCCTTGCTCCACGATAACGGGGTCGAGCATCTCGTCGTCAAGCAGGCGCAGCGTGTCTGGGATATATTCCAGCAGAATGGCGTGAAAGAGGTCATTACAACCGACCCCCACACCACCAACATGCTGCGCAGCGTCTATCCAGAGCTAATTGAGGGCTACGACCTCAAGGTACGGAGCTATCTGGAGGTGCTGGCAGAGGTCGCGCCGGAATCCAAGAAGCAGCTCAACAAAGAGCTGGTCATCCACGACTCCTGCATGTACGCTCGTTATGAAGACGTGATCGACGAGCCGCGCCAGGTTCTGAAAAAAATCGGCGTTAAGGTTATCGAGCCGGATTATGCTGGCAAGCTGACCTGGTGCTGTGGCGGACCCGTGGAGAGCCTTTTCCCCGCCAAGTCGAAAAAGGTTGCCGAGACCCGGATTGCTCAACTGTCCGAGAGCGGCAAGCAGATTACCGCGATGTGTCCTATCTGCGTCTTCAGCCTCCAGGAAGCCGCCGAAAAGCGGGAAGACGGCACGGAGGTCCGCGACATCGTCGATTACCTCAGCGAGGCGTACTGCCTCGAGAAGTAGTCTGTCGTGTAGATATTCGGATAAAATAAAAAGGGCGAACCTGTGGGTTCGTCCTTTTGTCATGCGGGTAATCACCATGGTCTGTCGACAGAGAGGCTCAACAGCCCCCGCGCCTTACCAGACAATAAAAGGCAGGAGTACTTTCCCAAAGAAAGCTCCTGCTTTTTGTTTACCCAAAAAGATGGTTGTTCCGATGTCCTGTCTGCTCGCTATGACTCACCCCAAATCAGGGTGTGTTAGATGGCTATTTATCAGACTTTGGGATTGTTCTTGTCGTCGAGGAGCAGGATTTTCATCTCGTAATCCGCCAGCTCGGCATTATTGAGCAGCAGGGTGTTGACGATGATAATCTTGTCGCCAAGCTCAACCAGTCGAGCGGCGGCACCGTTAATACTGACCATACCAGAGTCGCGCTCGGCGACAATCAGGTAGGTTTCAAAGCGCGCGCCGTTGTTGACGTTAAATATAGAGAGCATCTCGCCAGGGACAAAGCCCACGCGCTCGTAGAGTACCGGGTCGATGGCGATGGAACCTTCGTAATCAAGTCTGGTCTCGGTAACGACGGCGCGATGTAGTTTGCCGCCAACCATTCTGCGTAAGGTCATGTTTCACCAAATCCTAAGCTGCTCGTCTGTGAGCGGCGGTAGTATAGTCCGCCCCTTCAACACTGTCAAGGCAATGCCAAGCGTTGGATCTTACTTTCACGGCACTTAGACTGCGATACTTGAGCAGATGAGTGAACTTCTTGCCGCAGCGGTGGCATTTACGGCGACCATCGCTCAGTTTGTAGTGCTGATGATAATTGCATGCAGGGTATTTGGCGTGTCGCCCGGAACTCTGTTTAAGATAAAGCAGCATTGCGTAATCGACAATGCAACAACATCCTGAAGCATCGATAAAGTTCAGACGCGAGGGATTCTCCATTTTATTATCCAGTTTGTAAGATTACCATCAGCTCACAAGGTCAAAAGAATACAATACTCCTTGACACTGAAGAAGTTTTTACATAAGTTATCGGGGTTACCTGTGCGGGTTGCTTAGGCTCTTATCTGATTCTAACATTCCATTTGTACTGTTCTCCAACCGAAGAGGATCTATGAAGAAGCTGCTTGTTATTTTGCTTCTCGGTCTGGTCGCTGCCAGCATGGCGGTTGCCCCCGAGGCTAAGTATTCCGACGAGATGGTCGCCGCTCTGACGACGGCTGACTCTGGCGAGTACATCCGTACCTACGTTACTTTAAGCGTCCAGCTTGATGAGATTACGCTGGCAAACCTCACCTATGGTCTCAGCACCCGCGCCCAGCACAACGTCGCGGTAAAGACCTGGTTGCAGGAAGCCGCTCAGCTTGAGCAGGCGGATATGCTTGCCTGGCTGGAAACCCATCCTGAGATGGCGCAGCGGATTAAGCCCTTCTGGATTTCCAACTTTGTCATTGTCGATCTGACCCCGGCTGGCATCGCTGCTGTGGCTGCTCGTAACGAGGTTGTTGACCTCCACGCGCCGTCAACCGCTATCGTTGATCCCAGCTTCATTAGCGATGAGCCGTATAACCACGATATGCCCGCCACTGTCTATAAAGACGGCAGGGAAATCCCCTGGGGCATCACCAAAATCAATGCCGACGATGTCTGGGCATTGGGTTACGACGGTACCGGCGTACTGGCATCGATTGGCGACACTGGTGTCCGCTACACCCACAACGATCTGGATCACAACTACAACACCAGCTACAGCGTTGACTACGAAGACGACGATGGTAATCCGATGGATGAACACGGTCATGGCACCCACTGCTCCGGTACGGTGTTGGGTAACGGCGACGCTGGTACCCAAACTGGTGTAGCCCCGGATGCTACCCTCTGTGCCAACCGCGTTTACCACCGTTGTTCTCTGACCCAGTATGAAGAAAACATGTGGGAACACTGGCAGGATGCCGTAACCTGGGGACTCGATCTGATATCTATCAGCAGCGGTCTTTATCAGGACTTGAATCCTCGCAACAGCACCTGGCGTACCAATGCCCAAAACACTATCGCTGGCGGCGTGGTTCTTGCCATTGCCTTCGGTAACGGAGGCGCAACGGCATACGGTACTCCTGGCTGCATCCCCGAAGTTATCACCGTTGGTGCTACCGATTCTAACGATGTCATCGCCAGTTTCTCCAGCCGGGGTCCGGTTACGGTTTGGGGCGGTTCCATCATCAAACCCGATGTTAGTGCTCCCGGTGTGGATGTAAAGAGTACGGATTATGGCAGCGATACAGCGTACAGCTTAAAAAGCGGCACCTCGATGGCTACTCCCCATGTTGCTGGGGCAATCGCTTTGCTTCTGGATGCCGACCCTTCACTGACTCCAGCTCAGGTTAAGGCTCTGCTCGAAAATACCGCTGTCGATCTGGGAGCTGCCGGTAAGGACAACGACTACGGCTCCGGGCGGATTGATGTTCTGGCTGCTGTTCAGCAAGTTTCCGACCCTTCTCCCTATTTCACGCTGAACAGTATCGAGATTGTCTCCGACGGTAACAGCAACGGCTATATTGACCCCGGCGAAAGTATTACCATTGAGGCGGAGATCACTAACACGGGTACTGCCGATGGCACCAGCGTTCAGGGAACCCTTACCTGCTCCGATGGCGACATCACCATCACTACGGGCAGTGCCAGCTTTGGTAATGTTACTTCCGGCTCAGACGCTACCGTCCAGTTCAGCTTCGACGTTTCATCAAGTGCTGGTCAGCCTGACTCCTTCGATTTCGATCTGGCAGTCCAGGCCAGCGGAGAAGACGCTCAGGACTTTGACTTCACTCTCTACTCGCCAACCTACGATATTTACGATGACGTAGAGTCTGGAGAACAACACTGGACCCACAGTGGCACTCAGGATCAGTGGCACATTTCCACGGAGCGTTACAATTCTGCCAGCCATTCCTGGAAGTGCGGCGATTCCGGAACTGGCGATTATGCCAGCAGTATGGATGCCGCGCTGTACTCCGCTCCGGTGGTTGTGGATGGTTCCCAAAACGATCTGACCTTCTACACCTGGTACGAACTTGAAAACAACTACGACTACGGCTATGTTGAGGTTGACAATGGCAGTGGTTACACCCAACTTGGCACATACAATAACAGTCAGTCCAGCTTCACGCAGAAAACCATCAGCCTTTCCTCCTACGCTGGCGATGTTGTTACCATCCGCTTCCGCATGACAACGGATTCTAGTGTTAACGAAGAAGGCTGGCACATTGACGACATCGTGCTGGGTACAACCTCCGATGCCGCCTGGGTAGCTATCGAGAGTCGGGTTGAGGAAGACGGCGTTCTGCTGACCTGGACCGCCGACGAAGGCTTTGCTGGCTTCAACGTCTATCGCGCGTTGGCAAGCAACCGTGATGCCCGCGTTAAACTCAACAGTTCCGTTCTGACAGCGGGAGCCACCGGTGCCTGGCTCGATAACGCCGCTGCTGGCGAGTACCTCTACTACGTCGAGGCTCTGGAAGCCAACGGCGAGGGCGTGTTCTACGGTCCCGTCGAGGTTACAGTCAGGGACTACGACAACCTGAGTGTTTCGCTGGAAGCTCCCTATCCGAACCCGGCTGCGGAGATGGTCAACGTCGAGCTTTCTCTGGCTAACGACAGCACCGCGACCGTGGTCATCTACGACCTCGCTGGTCGTCGTGTCGCGACGCTGGTTGATGGCGAGCTTTCCGCTGGTCGACACAACCTGACCTGGGATGCTTCACGTGCCGCCAGTGGCGTTTACCTGATTCAGATGCAGGCTGAGGGCGAGACCCTCAACCGCCGCGTGGTAATCAGCAGATAAAGCAGATAGAGTTTTGTTTGTAGGGGCGAAGCTTGTCTTCGCCCTTTTTGTGTGAGCTAAAGCTACCTTGACAACGAGGAAGTTTTAACATAACTTACGAGGGCTTTTGTTGTGGGAGGACTGTTGCAAACTCACGTCCTGAACATTCCGTTTCTATCAACATCAACCTGAAAGAGGACTACGATGAAGAAGCTGCTTGTTATTTTGCTTCTCGGTCTGGTCGCTGCCAGCATGGCGGTTGCCCCCGAGGCTAAGTATTCCGACGAGATGGTCGCCGCTCTGACGACGGCTGACTCCAGCGAGTACATTCGCACCTACGTTACCTTAAGCGTCCAGCTTGATGAGATTACTCTTGCCAACCTCACCTACGGTCTCAGCACCCGCGCCCAGCACAACGTCGCGGTAAAGACCTGGTTGCAGGAAGCCGCCCAGCTTGAGCAGGCTGACATGCTGGCATGGCTGGAGTCTCATCCTGAGATGGCGCAGCGGATTAAGCCCTTCTGGATTTCCAACTTTGTCATTGTCGATCTGACCCCGGCTGGCATTGCTGCCGTGGCTGCTCGTAACGAGGTTGTTGACCTCCACGCGCCCTCCACCGCCATTGTTGATCCAAGCCTCTTTGTTGACACTCCGTACAATCCTGAAGCACCTGCTACCGTTTACAAAGACGGCAGGGCACTCGCCTGGGGCCTCGTCAAAACCAACGCCGACGATGTCTGGGCATTGGGTTACGATGGTACCGGCGTGCTGGCATCGATTGGCGATACTGGTACCCGCTACACCCACGGCGACATGGACCACAACTACGATACCAACTACAGCCTTGACTACGAAGACGATGATGGCAATCCGATGGATGAACACGGTCATGGCACCCACTGCTCCGGTACCGTGCTGGGTAACGGCGATGCTGGTACTCAGACCGGTATGGCTCCCGATGCCACCATGTGCGCCAACCGTGTTTACCATCGTTGCTCTCTGACCCAGTACGAAGACCAGATGTGGGAACACTGGCAGGATGCCGTAACCTGGGGTCTTGACCTGATTTCAATCAGTAGTGGCCTCTGTCAGGCTTGGGGTCCTCGGAACTCCACCTGGCGCACTAACGCCCAAAACACCATTGCTGGTGGCGTGGTTCTCGCCATTGCCTTCGGTAACGAAGATACTTCTGATTACCGTACTCCCGGTGCCATTCCCGAAGTGATTACCGTTGGTGCCACCGACTCCAACGACGTTATCGCCAGTTTCTCCAGCCGTGGTCCCGTTACTGAGTTTGGTGGCTCCATCATCAAGCCCGACGTTACTGCTCCCGGAGTGGACATAAGGAGTACTGATTACGGCAGCGACACATCGTACAGTACAAAAAGCGGCACCTCGATGGCTGCTCCCCACGTTGCGGGAGCCTGCGCTCTGATTCTGGATGCTGATGATACACTGACCCATGCTCAGGTTAAGCAGCTTTTGGAAGATACAGCGATTGACCTGGGCGATGCTGGCAAGGACAATACCTACGGCTCCGGACGGATTGACGTTCTGGCCGCTGTTCAGCAAATTGCCAATCCTGCTCCCTCCTATACGCTTAACAGTGTTACCATCACCGCTGACACCAACGGCAATGGCGAAATTGAGGATGGCGAGAGCATCACCATCGATATCGAGATCGAAAACACTGGCAATGCCGATGGCGACAGCACTGACGGTACCCTGACCACCTCTCACTCCGATGTTACCATTACCGATGCTGATTCCAGCTTCGGCGATGTTACCCAGGGAGCCACCGCTACCGCCGACTTCAGCTTTGATGTTGCCAGCGGAGTTGGGGCAAATGAGGAACTGCCCTTTGAGCTTGAGGTTCAGGCCGATGGCTTTAGTGCCAATACCCTGAGCTTCAGCCTTTACACCTCGGCTGATTCCGATGCCGCCTGGGTAGCTATCGAGAGTCGGGTCGAGGAAGACGGCGTTCTGTTAAGCTGGACTGCCGACGAAGGCTTCGCTGGCTTCAACGTCTATCGCGCCCTGGCGGATAACCGTGATGCCCGCGTCAAACTCAACAGTTCCGTTCTGACTGCGGGAACCAACGGTGCCTGGCTCGATGCTACCGCAGACACTGGCGAGTACCTCTACTTTGTCGAGGCTCTGGAAGCCAACGGCGAGGGCGTGTTCTACGGCCCTGTCGAAGTAACCGTCAGCGGTCTTGATAACCTCTCCGTAGCTCTGGAAGACCCCTATCCGAACCCCTCCACGGACATGGTCAACGTCGAGCTTTCCCTGGCTAACGACAGCGCCGCGACCGTGGTCATCTACGACCTCGCGGGTCGTCGTGTCGCTACGCTGATTGATGGCGAGCTTTCCGCTGGTCGCCACAATCTGACCTGGGATGCTTCACTGGCTGCCAGTGGCGTTTATCTGATTCAGATGCAGGCTGAGGGCGAAACCCTCAACCGCCGCGTGGTTATCAGCAGATAAAGCATTAAAATAACGCGAGCAGTTGATGTAGGGCGGGGACTTTAGTCCCCGCCGTTATTATCTACCAGTCTCTCATCACATAAAAAAGACAGCCCAAAGGGCTGCCTTTTGTTTACATTTCAAATATCTTACGCCTGGCTGATTGCCTCGGTCGGGCAGACATCAACACAAGCGGCACAGTCGGTGCAGAGGTCGGGATCGATCACATAGGGTTCACCCTCGGAGATCGCTTCCACGGGACATTCGGGAATACAGGCACCACAGGAGACGCACTCGTCAGAGATGACATGAGCCATTTCTATCCTCCAGAGTTTGGTTGTTCTGTTGAGTAAATCACAAAACCAGCTACTGCCACAAAGGGTACTCACAGCTTAAAAATCTTCAAGGCGGGATGGTACTCGGCTGCCTCTGGTTTGTCAAGGCGTGGCAGCTAATTGAGACTGCCCTGCCTGATTTTACGGGAAGGCTAGTGAGGTCGGCTCGGCTCTGGCAGGCTTTTGGGGTGATGCTTCGCCTTGCGATTGAGATACGTCTGCACGGCCTTGTAGCCGAGGAGATAAAACAGCACGGCAAACACCAGAGAGAGCAGGGTATTTCCGGCAAGGTACGTCCAGATTATCTCGCCGGCGGCATCCCATATCTGCCCCTCGTCTATCATCGTCGCCACGCCGGAAACATCGGCTCCGGTCATCCAGCTCCCCAGGGTAAAGGAAAGCCCCCAGAAGAACGGCGTGGTGATGGGGTTCATAATCGCCGAGCCAACCACGGCGGCAACCTTCGAGAACTTGAACAACCACGCCAGCCCGAGAGCCATCAACGCCCCCAGACCGAAGGTGGGGAAGATACCGATAAAAACCCCCACCGCCAGGCCAATCGCCGCCTTGTGCGGTGAACGCTCGCTGCGCAGAAAACGCAGATACTGAAGCCGTATCCAGCGTCGAACTTTTTGCCAGAAAGTGTAGCCCTTGAGGTGTTGTTTAGCCATGAATGGCATTGTAACAAATCAGCCTGAAGTAGGGACGCTCATCGTGGGGGTTTCTCGTTATCGCGGTAGTAAAAAAGGGCGAATACGAGATTCGCCCTTACGGGTTCGCGTTTAGCAGGAGCTTATTGCAATCCGCCCCTACAGGTCGAACTTGTTGATCGTCAGTCCGGTGATCATCTTGGGATAGAAGTCCGTGGACTTCTGGGGCATCCGCTCGCCGGAACCAGCCACCTCGGCAACCTGCTCCGAGCGGGTCGGGTTCATCAGGAACACGAGCTGCATTTCTTCGGAGTGTACCCGGCTGATGGCATCTTTGTGGTCGCGAATATAGACCACGTTGGTCTGTTTTGTCAGAGCTTCCTGGTCAATCCCCAGGAGCTTTTCGAGGATGATTCCGTGGAGGATTGCCACATCGAGCTTCTTGTAGCCAGCGGAGAACTTCGTGCCGAAGAACTCCTCGACTGCTTCGGGACGGGTGAGGGTAAGCAGGTAGCTTTCCTCTTCCACGCCTTTGATGACCAGACCGAATGCGGTTTTGCCCTCTTTGTACGCCTCGTGCATCATGTCGATGACTTCGTCTTCACCGCCGCCAAGCTCGCTGACAACCCGAATCTCGAAGTCCTTCTCAAGCTGGCTGATGAGCCAGGCGGGGTCAACCTTTTCAGCGGGCAGCGAGTGTATCAGACGGTGGGTAGCGAAAACGGTGAGTCCCTTCGAGAACATGTTGACGAAGGCCATCATCCGCTTGTCCACGCCGCCGAGTCCGGAGCCGGTCTGTCCCTTGGCAGTCATCTCGTTCATGTAGTTAACGGCGGTCTCGTAGCGATGGTGACCGTCGGCGATAAAGAGGTCAACTGGCTCGAGAATCTGCTGGAGCTTTTCGACCACGCTCTCGTCGGTGATAATCCAGATCCGGTGGACGGCACCGAAGTCATCTGTTACCTCGATGTTGGGGGACTTGCCCGCCTTCGCGCCTTCGAGGAGCTTATCCGAGGCAAGTTCCTTGTCCGGGTAGAGCATGAAGATCATGCCGAAGTTCGCCTGGGTGGCGCGGGTGAGGTTGAGTCTGTCTGCCTTCGGTCCGGCAAGGGTCGTCTCGTGGGGCTTGACTCCACCCTTGCTGAAGTCCTCAAGCTGCGCCGTGGCAATAAAACCGCTGCGGACGCGGGTGTCGCCCTGGGGACCTTTGTATTCGATGTCGTAGGCGTAGATGGCGGGCTTCTCGTCCTGTACCAACACGCCCTCGGCAATCATCTTGCCAAAGAGCTTGCCCGCCTCGACGTAGAGGTTGCTGCCATCGGAGGGAGCCTCATCGCTCTTGATGATTCGGGCGATGTTGTACTCGCTGCGGGAGTAATACTCGCTACGCAGGTCGTTTTTGATGTTGTCGTAGGGCTGGGTAACCAGCGTCTTCAGCTCTCCGGTTTTGTCCGAATAGCGATATGCCTTGAAAGGAAAAATTTTCGCCATAACTGCTCCTTGCGGGCGGTTTTTATGTTTGCGGGAACATGGTTTTAGGGAAAGTACCCAGAACAAGTATCTTATTGTCCCAGGCGGCTTGGTGTCAACCGTTTCGTGCAACGCGGTGCGTTGCATCACAGGACCGGCGCTTCGTGCCAGAAGCATTGAGAAATCTACCGCTCTCGCTGGTCGCTCACAACACCAGCGACCTGGCGGATCTTTGAGATAGATTACAGGTAACACGATAATGCAGGGGCGGACCGAATCTATGAGATTGGTATTCGCCCTTTTTGATGGTTAGCCCCTCACCCTCAACCCTCTCCCCAAAGAGGAGGAGAGGGTAGCTAAAAAGGTGCGGATACATAGCCATATCTGCGAACAACCAGAGGGAGCGTGTACAACGGCTATCCGACCGATATTGTATTCGAGCAACTGCGTGCAGCTTCGAGCTGCCAAAAAGGAGCCTTACGGCTCCCTTTTAATCACTACAGCAAACCACTTCCTAGAAGTCCATTGCCTTTATCTGACCGAAGGTAGCTTCCTGGATATTGCCCTGACCCCAGTCCAGTTCCACCATGATCGCCTGTTGTACCTCACGGGGTGTACCCTTTTCTATCCAGGCCGCTGCCCAGAGATCGTTTTCATCCCAGTTACGACCAATGTCAAATTCCCAGGTGAAAGTTTCACTTTCACCGACGTTGCTGATGCTCAACGTGTCAGGAGTTGTGTCTCCGTCAAGAACGACGAATCTGTAAGCGTTAAATGTATCTTGGTACACTACCATCCAAACGGTATAGGCTCCCGTAATGTTCTCGGTCAGATTGATAGCGGTCTCGATAGTTACGGTATCTCCGCTGCGGTTATAGTTCAGTTCTAACGTAGCAGGTGCTACCTTGGAAGCCTGCATACCTATCCTGACTTCAGCCCAGAGATAGTTCTCCTGCCAAGTAGCATGAGAACCAGGACACATGCACAATATCTACAAATACCCTTGGTACACCTGTAACATGCAACTGATTCTTGCGGAATTCGGTGTAGGGGCTTTGGAAACTATCAGCGACGTGGTTGGAGATGACAACAAGTTCTTCGTGAGTATAGTCATCGCGTAGGTGGGAGAGAGCCTCTCGCCACTGGGGACAGGAGCTTCACCATGTTGCGTCGAAATCTTCAATCAGGACAGTTTTTGTAGCACCAAAGGCCGAGACAGCCATTAGCAGGGTTACCAGCACAAGCAATATTCTCTTCATGTTGATCCTCATGTTATAGCCCGGAATCATTTTACGAGCCTACGGAACGTAGTATATAGGAAAATTAATCCCTGCTGTCAAGAACTTTCGCATTCGTACTGTGGCATACTGCTTCGCTAACCGGATGATAGCTAATGTGTTATCTGCCGTAACGGTTTATCGCTTTAGGATGTCCTCCATGGATTGAAGTGATTACCTAACAATAAAGAGAGCCGTGAACGGCTCCCTTTTAATCACTACAGCAAACCACTTCCTAGAAGTCCATTGCCTTTATCTGACCAAAAGTGGCTTCCTCGATGTTGGTCTGACCCCAGTCCAGCTCTACCATGATAGCTTGTTTAACCTCACGGTAAGTATCCTTTTCTATCCAGGCGGCAGCCCAGAGATCGTTTTCATCCCAGCCACTACCAATGTCAAACTCCCAGGTGAAGGTCTCTGTTTCGTAAGGATTGCTGATGCTCAACGTACCCGGAGTTGTGTCGCCACCACGAACGAGAAGCTCGTAAGAGCTAACGGTATCCTCGTACACTACCATCCAGACGGTGTAGGTACCGGTAATGTTCTCGGTCAGGTTGACAACGGTTTCGAGAGTTACCGTGTCTCCGCTGCGGTTAAAGTACAACTCCAAGCCAGCGGGTGCTACCTTGGCAGTCTGGGTATTTATCCGCTGAACGGCCCAGTTATAGTTAGCCTGCCAGGTAGCATAAGAGCCAGCACACTTAAATATCACGTCAACAAACGCGTTTGGGTAACCCGTAACGCCCAACTGATTCTTGCGGTATAGAGTATAGGCGTTTTGGTAAGGGGAACCACCAGCATGGTTGGAAAGAACAACAAGTTCTTCGTGGGTATAATCTGCGCGGAGGTGGGAGAGAGCCTCTCGCCACCGGGGACAGTAAGGTCAGCCAAGTGTGTCGAAGTCCTCGATCAGGACAGTTTTTTGGAACCCAAAGGCCGAGACAGCCATTAGTAGGGTTACCAGCACAAGCAATATTCTCTTCATGTTACTCCTGATGTTGTGGCTCGAAATCATTTTGCGAGCCTGCTGCG